>Ga0207695_10000084_pt1 | contig 282392 bp, 249 predicted proteins | sample KBSC54metaG_FD_184354 | JGI IMG/M metagenome (GOLD analysis project Ga0207695, IMG submission 184354) | Corn rhizosphere microbial communities from Kellogg Biological Station, Michigan, USA - KBS C5-4 metaG (SPAdes) (version 2) | ecosystem: Host-associated > Plants > Roots > Rhizosphere >...
AAAATATTCCAATGTCCCTTCTGGCAACAAATAACCCATCAATTCTTTGGTCGTATCCTGTCCTTTTTTCATCTGACCGCAAATCAACCACTTTTCTGCAAATCCCCCAACTTTTCAACCTGATCCCTTTTGAAGCCATCTGCCAGAAACATGTTTTGGGGGACTTATTTATGTAGTAGGCAAAAGAAAGCCCTCGAGGATAAATCTTGAGGGCTTTGCGAAATTCTTGCGGACCGGACGGGACTCGAACCCGCGACCTCCGCCGTGACAGGGCGGCATTCTAACCAACTGAACTACCGATCCAGCTCCCGTGAATGTGAGGCTATGGGGTAGCCTTTAAATTTTCGGGATGGCAAAGATAGGAGATTTTTGATTTTATCCAACAAACTGAAACAAAACTTTCACAGAAAAATTTGCAACCCTTAATTTTACAAACTAATAACACTTCCCGGTAGGCATTAGCGCGCCGCGCCGGGTGTAACACAATCAATATGCCCCAAGCAAAAAATCGACAATTCCTGGACTTTGAAAAACCGATCAAGGAGTTATTTGATGAGATTGAGAAGCTTAAGCAGACTGCCGAGAAGACCAAGGTGGATCTGAGCGATTCTATAAAGAAGCTGGAAGATCAGGTAATTGAGAAGAGGAGGGAGATCACCCAGCATTTGACGGCCTGGCAGAAGGTGCAGTTGAGCAGGCATCCTGACCGCCCTTACACGTTGAAGTATATAGAGAAGATGTGTACCAATTTTGTGGAGCTGTTTGGGGACAGGAATGTTAAGGATGACAAGGCGATGGTGGGTGGTTTTGCCCAGCTGGATGGGCAGACGGTGATGATGATCGGACAGCAGAAGGGGACCAATACGAAGATGCGGCAGCTGAGGAATTTTGGGATGGCTAATCCGGAAGGTTATCGTAAAGCACTGCGGCTGATGAAGTTGGCTGAGAAATTCGGGAAGCCGGTGGTCACTTTGATCGATACGCCCGGGGCTTATCCGGGGATGGAAGCGGAGGAGAGGGGACAGGGAGAGGCCATTGCCCGTAACATATATGAAATGATGCGACTGAAGGTGCCGGTCATTTGTGTGGTGATCGGTGAGGGAGCTTCCGGCGGGGCGCTTGGAATCGGGGTAGGAGACCGGGTATTTATGCTGGAGAACTCCTGGTATACGGTCATTTCGCCGGAAAACTGCAGCTCTATTCTCTGGCGCAGCTGGGATCAGAAGGAAAAGGCGGCCGAGGAGCTGCGACTGACGCCTGATCATATGTATAAGTTCGGCTTGATCGACAATATCGTTCCCGAGCCGCTGGGTGGGGCTCACTGGGATTATAACGAGGCGGCAGGGCTGCTGAAGCCCAAGCTGGTGGAGACGCTTCGGGAGCTCGCCCAGATCACGCCCGAGCAGCGAATAGAGAAGCGGATCGAGAAGTTTGGCCGGATGGGCTTCTGGAACGAGGTGCCGGCATAGGATGGGAAGACGCGCCGGCATAGGGTAAAATATCAATATTGCTTAATTACAATTAAATTATAATGGGACTTCGTGAACAGCTCCGTGGTACCGGAGTGGCTTTGGTAACGCCTTTTCAGCAAGATCTTAGCGTAGACTACACTGCTCTTGGCAAAGTGATCGACTTTGTCATCGAAGGGGGTGTCAACTATGTTGTCAGCCTCGGGACGACCGGGGAAACGCCGACCCTGTCAAAGGACGAGAAAAAGGAAATAGCGCTGTTCACCTATGACAAGGTAGCCGGAAGGGTGCCGGTAGTAGTTGGGATCGGGGGAAACAACACGGACGAACTGGTGAAAGAGCTGGGTTCTTTTCCGCTGGACAAGGCCGTGGCGGTCCTGAGCGCCAGTCCCTATTATAGCAAGCCGTCCCAGGAAGGGCTTTTTCAGCACTATAAGGCACTGGCTGCGGCTTCACCCAAGCCTATTTTGCTGTATAATGTTCCCGGCAGGACCGGCAGAAACCTGAATGCGTCGACCACGATCCGTCTGGCGAAAGAAGTGAAGAATATCGCGGGTATCAAAGAGGCCAGTGGTGATATGGCGCAGTGTATGGAGATTCTTCGCGACATGCCGAAGGATTTCCTGGTGGTCAGCGGCGACGATGCGCTGGCTTTTCCCCAGATCGCCTGCGGAATGGAAGGGATTATCAGCGTGGCCGCCAATGCCTACCCCAAGGCGTTCAGCGATATGGTCAACGCGGCTTTGAAGTCGGATCTCCGTACTGCTAAACAGCTCAACGACCGGCTGATCGCAGGCTATGAATTGATGTTCGCAGAGAACAACCCTGCAGGTGTAAAGGCGATGATGAGCGAGATGAAGCTGATCGGCAATTATCTGCGTCTGCCAGTAGTGCCGGTTAGTGACGGACTGCAGGAAAAGATAAAGACATATGTAGCGGCGTCCTAGACGTTGTTATATTTTAGTGGCCGACGGGCTGACTGGCAACTGAGAGTGCTGGCAGCCCGTTTGCATTTCTGAGGAGGGGTGCTATGCGAAAGGTCATCAGAATAGTGTTATGGGTTGCTGTTATAGTGCTGGTGTTGCTGGCAGCGGGCTATTTTATTGCCGGGCCGCTTATCCGAAAGAAAGTGGATAGCGCCTTGAGGCAGCTGCCGCCTTCGCTGCAGGTCTCATACGGCTCGCTGGAAGTGAAGATATTAGCCGGGTCGGTGGTTGTCCATGGGGTTGAAGCAACATTCACGCCATCGGCGGATACGTTGCACCGTCATCGGGTAGTGATCGAAAGGGTCGATCTGGCGGGGGTGAGTCTCCGGAACTTGTTGTTCAGGAAGGAGCTGAGGGCGGGCAGTCTGGTGGTGAGCGGGTGCTCTGTTCAGCTCGATGAGCGTCTGCTGGATTCTCCATTGCCAAAGATAGTCTTGCCGTTGACGGGCGTATCGATCAGGGATATCCAATTAAAGGACTTGCGGCTTGCAGTGCATAAGGGAAGGGCGGAGACGATTTTTCTTAAGGGTGAGGCTACGGTTGAAGACGGTCGCACAGCATCGCTGCTGATCGATACCCTCAAGTCGTGGCCCGGGGTGGACAAGCTTGCGCTGGGCAGGATCAGGGGGCACCAGGTGGATTGGGTAGAAGCCCGCAGCTCGGGGATACGGGTCTCGGGTCTGGATGTGCGGGGATTGATCGCGCACCGGTTGATCGCCGATGAGATAAGCATCGGGCAAAGTGTCATCTATGTATTCAGGGACAGGCGGCTTCCGCTGGCGCCTGGCGAGAAGCCGATGCCGGCGACGATGCTGGAGCGTCTTCCGGTGGACGTCAGGGTGCGATCGGTCAGGGCCGGGCCGATCAGTTTTACGTATGAAGAGTTCCCCAAAAAAGGAGACAGCACGGGGGTGCTGAAGATCGTTCGGTTGCGGTGTGCTGTCGCGCCACTGATCAATCATCCGCGGCCGGGTGATCGGGCTTATGTTGAGATCAGGACCGAAGGTTCGTTGATGGGGTCGGGGACGGTGGAGGCCATTACGCGGGTACCGCTGCGTGGTAAGGGGGTGTATGAAGTCGAGGGGGCATTTCACGAGTTGGATGTGACTAAGCTGAACGCTTCGGCGGAGAACCTGGGAGGTATCCGCCTGGAATCGGGTATGCTGAACAGTCTGGAATTCTCGTTCCGGATGGATGATGAGCGGGCAACGGGTCATATTGTTGGAGAATACCATCATCTTGTTGCGGATAAGCTGAGGGGTAATAAGAAAGTGGATAAGATCAAGTCCTTTTTTCTTAAGAAGCTGATCATACCAAAGGATAAAGACAAGAGTCTGCCGGTGGCGAAGCGGACGGGGAAGGTGGATTATAAGCGTGACCCCGAGCGCTATTTCTCTTATTATTTACTGCATTCGTTGCTTGTGGGTGTCAAGGATAGTTTTACGCTAGGTTTTTTGCTGCCGGGCTAGACCTTGTATGTAACGCCTTCCAGCGCGAGGTCGGTGTTGGGGAATATCTCGCGTGCTTCCTGTTCGAATGCCTGGAGCCTTTCGTATTTGGAGCTGAAGTGGCCGATGAGCAGGCGCTGGACGCCGGCCATTTTGGCGATGGTGGCGGCCTGGCTGGTAGTGCTGTGGAAGCGGCGGCCGGCCTGTTCTTCGAGGTCTTTGAGGTAGGTCGTTTCGTGATAGAGGAGGTCTACGCCGCTGACCTTTTGGGCGATGCGTTCGTCAAAGAGGGTGTCTGCGGCATAGGCATAGGATCTGGCTTTTGTCGCCGGGTCGGTGACCCACTGGTTCTCGACGATGGTGCCATCCTTTTTGAGGTAGCTTTCGCCCCATTTAAGCCGGTCGAAGAAGGAGGAGGGGACCTCATGTGCCCGGGCTTTTTCCGGATTGACGTGGCGGAATGGGCGTACTTCGCGGAAGCGGAAGCCCCAGCAGGCGACGCGATGGAATACCGGAAAGCAGGCGACCTCGAATTTGGGTTCGCGGATGATGATGCCTTCTTCGAGCAGGGGGTGGAAGCGCAGGTGGTAGGGCAGCTGTATATCGGCGACCTTTAGCTGCAGGTCGATGATGTCTTTGAGAGCGGCGGGGGCGTAGAGGTGGATATCCTGGGTCCGGCCGAGCAGGCCCATGCTGGTGAGCAGGCCGATCAGTCCGAAGTAGTGGTCGCCGTGGAGATGGGAGATGAAGATATGGTTGATCTTGCTGCGGCGGATCTTGTATTTGGCCATTTGCATCTGGGTGCCTTCGCCGCAGTCGAGCAGGAAAAGCTGTTCTTCCATCGTAACCACCTGGGCGGTCGGATGTCGATCAAAAGCCGGTAGGGCGGAGTTATTGCCTAAAATTGTGACGGCCAGCATTACTCGATTTTAAGGTTACGATCCTGAATGGACGGTGTCCATTTGTAGGTCCGGCTTACGGCCGGGATACCGACATTAGTTTCCTGTGCTTTAGACGGCGGATAAATGTTATCCGCTGCATAAGTCTGGAAAAATGATGGTGTTATGGCGAATATAGGGTTAACGTTCCTTAAAACTGTTGAATTGTGTGTAAAATATTTCTCAGGTACCCGAGCGCAGGCGAAGGGTACGACCCAGGAGGAGTGTGGCGAAGCAACTCCGACGAAGGTCTGCTGCCGAATAAGTTGAGATGAATGAGGAGAGGATAGAGGTTTGCTATCTCCCATTGCTGGCGGTGGTTGGACGGGAAAGGGTAGTGGTGGTTGTATGCGTCATAGAATGCGGGGTCGAAGCCGCCAAAGAGGGTGGTCCGGGGGGCCTGGTCTATCCATTCCAGGACGAGGACCTGGGTGTCGTCGATCTGCGAGCAGGCTACGGTGGCGGGGACGCGGATCAGCTGCTGGTCGCGGAGGAGGGCGAGGCCGCTGTTCTCTTTTGCAAATAGGTCCGGAAAATGTCGGGAATCATTAAACTTACAGAACCATCGGTTGTTAAAGTTCGTAAGTACTTGATACGTATGATTAATAGAGCCCCCGCCGACTGGCAGGCAGGTTAAGAGACCAGGGGGCGGAAGGGCGGTCACGCTGGAGAGCACGTTAAGAAGGATTCGTTCGATATCCTTTGGCATTACCGGATTTTTTTGTTTTTCTGACTTTCTGTCTTGTTGTCTCTGTTAGGAGCCGTCAACCGTTCAGGGGTATCGGAGCGCTGCCGGGGGGTGAACCCTGGGTTGGTGAGTACGGGGGGGTGGCCAATGGTGGACGGGCAGGCCGGATTGGGCCAATGGTGGACGGGTAGGCCGGATTGGGCAGGGAGGTGTTGAAGCAGGGTTGGCGCCTGGCAGTGGGTGGATTGGGGTGAGGGGTGTTGATGTAGGGTAGTGGGTGGATTGGGTCGGGAGGTGTTGAAGTACGATAGGAGGATTGGAGCCGATGCCCGTGTCCGCGGTTTTTTGGCGGGTGGATGCGGTACCTTTGAATGGGAATCCCGCCCGGGGGAAGTTGGGGGGATGCCCGGCCGGGGACCTGAGGCCCGGGATGCAGGATGGAGGGGGTACGGATCTCGGGTGCCGGGAAGGCTCGGGTTTGCAGGCCGGGATGCAGGATGGGCGAGGCCGGATGCGGGGATGGAAAGGCATGGGTCGGGGCAGGGGGCCCGGGAACTAGAGGTCGTCACCGAGCATTTCTCTTTCGACCTCTTCCAGGTGGACGATGTCCCAGGCTTCGCTTTCGGTGGGGGTGACGTTCATGAGCTCCAGGAGGCCGCTGTCCTCGAGGCTTTTTTCGACGGCGGGGGTGAGCTCGCAGATGACGAAGGAGGCGCCGTTGTCGTAGAAGGTTTGTTGGACCCTGACAAGGCATTCGGCGGCAGTATTGTCCACTTCGGCGATGTCTTTTAGTATGAGAACCACGTTTTTAACGTCTTTTTGGAGAAGGGGGAGTAAACATTGCTGCAGATCTTCTGTCATATTAGCAGCAAGGGACGGTTCCTGGATAGTAATGGCATGAAATTTTTCTCTGGTATCAATTTTGACTTGCATATACACTTAAAGATTATTAACGGCCGTTAATAAAGAGGCGGAAACAGAAGTCAAAAATATTCGTTATTATTGTATAAAGCTCAATAACTTAAAAATGGATAATAATTTTTCAGCCCAGGTAAAGGAGATTATATCGTTCAGCAGGGAGGAAGCTTTGCGACTGGGGAACGATTTTATCGGTACGGAGCACTTATTGCTGGGGTTGATCCGTGAGGGTGATAATACGGCTGTCCGCATTTTGAAGTCTTTCAATGTGGACCTGTATGAATTACGAAAGGAGGTGGAAATGGCAGTAAAGGATAAGACCGGTAAAAACATAGCTAATATCAATAGTCTCCCCCTGACAAAACAGGCGGAGAAAGTGATACGAGTGACCGTTCTGGAAGCAAAAGCCCTGAAAAGCCCTACGGTAGAGACTGAACACCTGATGCTCTCCATCCTGAAGAACAAAGAAAACATTGCTACTCAAATCTTAAATCAATTTGACGTGGACTACGACTTATTTAGAAACGAACTTGGCGTTGTAAAAAGCAATGACGTTCGCAGCGAGTATGCAGAGGAGAATGATGATGATTTCGATGAAGAAAAGAAGTACTCACAACAGAAAGCGCGTTCTGCCGGGAATGCTAAAAGCAAGACACCGGTATTAGACAATTTTGGCAGGGATATCACCAGACTGGCGGAAATGGGGGCATTGGATCCCATCGTCGGCCGGGAGGAGGAGATCGAAAGGGTATCGCAGATACTTTCCCGCCGCAAGAAGAACAACCCGATCCTTATCGGTGAACCCGGGGTAGGTAAGACGGCCATCGTGGAAGGTCTGGCACTCCGGATCGTCCAGCGGAAGGTGTCGAGGGTATTGTTCGACAAGCGTGTTATTTCCCTCGATCTGGCGGCCCTGGTCGCCGGTACCAAATACCGTGGCCAATTTGAAGAAAGAATGAAGGCCATCATGAACGAACTGGAAAAGAACAGGGACGTCATCCTCTTCATCGATGAGATACACACGATCGTCGGTGCAGGTGGCGCAAGCGGTTCGCTCGATGCCTCGAATATCTTCAAGCCGGCTCTGGCCCGTGGCGAACTGCAGTGCATTGGCGCCTCAACGCTGGACGAGTATCGCATGTACATCGAAAAGGATGGCGCACTCGACAGACGTTTCCAGAAAGTGATGGTAGATCCCCCGAGTGTGGAAGAGACCATCCAGATATTGAACAATATCAAGTCCAAATACGAGGACTATCATAACGTTACCTATTCCGACGACGCCATCGACGCCTGCGTAAAGCTAAGCGACCGTTATATGACGGACCGGCTGTTACCGGACAAGGCTATCGACGTACTGGACGAAGTTGGCGCCAGGGTTCACCTGAAGAACATCAACGTTCCTCAGAACATCGTCGAGCTCGAGAAGAAGATCGAAGACGTGAAGAACGAGAAGAACAAGGTCGTGAAGAGCCAGAAGTTCGAAGAAGCCGCTTCGCTGCGAGATACTGAAAAGCGTCTGCAGGAAGAGCTGGAGAAGGCGAAGGCAGAATGGGAAGAAGAAAGCAAGCACAAGCGCTATCCGATCGATGAAGAGAATATCGCTGAAGTGGTCAGCATGATGACCGGCATTCCCGTCAAGCGGATGGTACAGGCCGAAACGGAGAAGCTCAAGAATATGGCCGTCGATATGCGCGGTATGGTAGTTGGTCAGGACGACGCGATCTCCAAGGTCGTGAAAGCCATCCAGCGTAACCGGGTAGGTCTGAAAGATCCGAAGAAGCCGATCGGCACCTTCATCTTCCTCGGTCCTACCGGGGTTGGTAAGACGGAGCTGGCCAGGGCCCTCGCCCGCTATATGTTCGATTCAGAAGATTCGTTGATCCGGATCGATATGAGCGAATACATGGAGAAATTCACGGTGAGCCGTCTTATCGGCGCGCCTCCCGGATATGTAGGTTACGAAGAAGGTGGTCAGCTGACGGAACGAGTCCGCCGCAAGCCCTACTCCGTGATCCTGCTTGATGAGATCGAAAAAGCACACCCGGATATTTACAATATTCTTCTGCAGGTGCTCGACGATGGACAGCTAACCGATGGTCTGGGCCGCAAGGTGGACTTCAAGAATACGCTGATCATCATGACGTCGAATATTGGTGTTCGTCAGCTGAAAGATTTTGGTGACGGGGTTGGTTTTGCAACAGCAGCCCGTACCCAGAATGCCGACGAGAACAATAAGGCTGTCATCGAAAAGGCGTTGAAGCGTACTTTCAGCCCTGAATTCCTGAACAGGATCGACGACATTGTCATCTTCAACTCTCTGAACAAGGAGCATATCTTCCAGATCATCGATATCCTGATGAAGGGTGTGCTGAAACGTCTCAACAACCTGGGCTTTACCCTGGAGCTGACAGACGAGGCCAAGAATTTCATCGCTGATAAGGGATACGACTCACAGTTTGGGGCGCGTCCTCTGCACAGGGCTATCCAGAAATACCTGGAAGATCCCCTGGCCGAAGAGATCCTGAATATGAATATCAAGAACGGGGATGTGCTGATCGCGGACCTCGATAAGGAGAATTCGAAGATCAAGTTCAGCCTTAAGGAAAAGACGAAGGAAAAGTCAGAAGCCTAGTGTTCACAATATAGAAAAGCAAAGCCACTCTTCGGGGTGGCTTTGTTATTTAGGGGGAGAGAGGAGCTGGAGGGTTGGTTTTTTTTGTGCATTTTTGTGGTGCAATGGAAAAGATAATCATTACGATCGACGGCTGGTCTTCATGCGGGAAGAGCACTCTGGCAAAGCAACTGGCGCGGGAGCTGCACTATGTTTATATCGACAGTGGCGCCATGTACCGGGCCATTACGTTGCATTTCCTTCGGAATCACGTGGATTGGACGAATCCGGAAGCGGTTGCGCATGCGCTGGGAGAGATTAGGCTGGAGTTTATGACCAATCACAAGAACGGGCAGACGGAGATGTGGCTTAATGGGGAGAATGTGGAGTATGTGATCCGGGACCTGGTGATCGCCGAAAAGGTCAGCGAGGTGGCGGCTATCCGGGCGGTCAGGGAGTTTGCCGTGTCGCGTCAGCAGGAGATGGGCAGGAAGAAGGGAATCGTGATGGACGGGAGGGATATCGGTACGGTGGTCTTTCCGCATGCCGAGCTGAAGATCTTTATGACGGCAGACGAGGACGTGCGGGTGCAGCGGAGGTTTAGGGAACTGTATGAGAAGAACCCGAACGTAACTTTAGAAGAGGTGAAGCACAATCTATCCATGCGGGACTATATCGACTCACACAGGGAAGTTAGCCCGCTGAGGAAGGCCGAGGACGCGATCGTGCTCGATAATTCACATATATCGATGAAGGAACAGCTGGAGATCGCCAAGAAATGGGTCAAGGAGATCCTGGGTTGAGGGTGAAGGAGATTCCCGGAGGGTCGGGGGGGATTGGAGGGACGGAGTTTGGGTTGAGCCGGGATGCCTATTCCGGCAGCAGCTGGGGGTTCCAGGCTATCTCCCATAGATGACCGTCGGGATCTTTGAAGTAACCCGAATAACCGCCCCAGAATGCTCTTTGTGCCGGTTTGGTGATCGTAGCGCCGGCTTTTTTGGCGGCGTCCATGATCGCGTCTACTTCACCCTGGTTACGGGTGAGATAGCCGATGGAAAATTCGGTTGGGGATGGATTGGTTGCGGCGATTTTGGCATCCCAGGCCAGTTCTGTCCGGGGATAAAGGGCCAGTTTCATCCCATGCTGGAGGTCGAAGAAGACGACTGCACCGTGTTCGAATTCTGTACCGACGATGCCTTGCGTGTGGAGTCCCAGTCCATCGCGATAGAAGATCATTGCTTTTTCGAGGTTGTCGACGCCGAGGGTCAATATAGTGAATCGTGGTTCCATAACTTTTACCGGTTTGTTTAAAATGACTATGATCAGGCTCGAGATGAGCAGGATGTTTCGCATTTTTTACTCTAAAATAGAGCATGGGGAAAGGGGTAGTTTGGACAAATGCGACAAAATGCGCAGTTCGCGACTACTCATTCAGAATGCGGACGGGGATGATCCGGAATATTTTTTTATTTCATTGGACAGGTGGGCATGGTCGTAATAGCCGCAGGCGCAGGCGATATCCAGCAGGGTTGTGCCGGCAGGCTTCGAGCGGATCGCGCGAACGGCGGACTCGTAACGGACAAAACTGATGAATTCTTTTGGGGATATGGCCAGGTGAAGCTGAAAAAGCCGTTCCAGCTGCCGGATGGTCACGAACCGTTGTTTCGCCAGAGAACTGACAGTGACCCGGCCTTTTGACCTGTAGATATCATCGATAAAGGGTTGGAGGGGTTGGGAAGGAATGCAAAGCCGATCGATAAAGAATTGATTGAGGACGGTGGAGGGGTTTCCAGCCGGAAGAGTTGGGAGTAAGATTTTGTCAAATTCCACTGTCTGGTCAGCCGTGTCTTTGAGAAGTCCGTGGTCGAAGAAGAAGGAAAAGCCGCCGGGACGGAAACGGATGCCGGTCAATAGTGTGGCGGGGGGGCGGACCAGCTCTTTGTACCGGGTCATTGTCCCGACCAGCCAGGTCTCTCCGGTGCGCATGATCTGGGCCGGGGGATTGGGAGAGGTAGCCTGCCCTTGTTGAGCCGGGGGGGTGGGAGAGGTGATCTGAGCGGGGAAGGAAGGGCCGTGGTTCAGAATAATATCTACACAACCGTCGGGCAGGAGAGTAGAAGGCATGGGGTTGGAATTGCAGCCGGTTACTGTCCAGTAGGCATCGATATATGGCGAAAGCGCGTTGTGCGGCCGGTATTGCTGGTAAACTATTTGCTCCTCCATTGGTGTTAAGGTATAAAAAAAAAGGCCCGCAAGAAGCGGGCCTTTGTATTGGGATTGTGAATTAGCGCAAGAACAGCATTTCGCGGTATTTCGAAAGGACCCACTCCTTGTCGTCGACGAGCAGCTCGAGCTTGTCAACGTGGTAGCGGATCTGGTCGAAGAAGGGCTCTTTCACCTGGCTATTGTATGCAATGGCCTTGGTGCGCGTATCGGTGATCGCGTTGGCAACCTTGCGGGCTTCGATCATCTTCTGAACGAGCTCGCTGACCTTTGCGATGTGGGTAGCGATCTGCTCGAGGATGGCCTGCTGGTTGGAATAGAAGTTGGCAGGAAGACCGAGGTCTTTCATACCCTTGATATTCGCGATCAGCGTATTCTGATACTTGATTGCCGGGGGCAGGACGTGGCTGGTGGCCAGCTCGCCCATGATGCGGGCTTCGATCTGTACCCGTTTGATATACAGCTCCAGCTGGATCTCGTGGCGGGCTTCCAGCTCGATGTGAGTATAAACGCCGTTGGATTCGAAGAGGTGCTTGGCCTTGTCGGTGACCATGGCGTCGAGCGCCAGCGGGGTCGTGCGAACGTTAGGCAGGCCGCGTCTTTCGGCTTCGTGGTGCCATTCGTCGCTGTAGCCGTCGCCTTCGAACAGTACTTTTTCGCTGCCCACGACGTATTCGCGGATAACGTGCATGATGGCGATCTCTTTCTTCTCGCCTTTTTCGATGAGGGAGTCGACGTCTTTCTTGAACTTCTTCAGCGTTTCGGCCAGGATGCTGTTGAGCGAGATCATGGCGTTGGCGCAGTTAGCGCTGGAGCCTACGGCGCGGAATTCGAACTTGTTGCCGGTGAAGGCGAAGGGCGAGGTTCTGTTGCGGTCCGTGTTGTCGAGCAGCAGCTCAGGAATGCTTCTGTGCAGGTCGAGCTTGAGGATCGCCTCGTCCTGTTCGTCAAATTTATCGCCTACTCTTTCTTTTACGTCGGCCAGGACCTTGCTGAGGTATTCGCCGATAAAGACGGAGATGATAGCGGGGGGAGCCTCGTTCGCACCCAGGCGGAAGTCGTTGCCGGCAGAGGCGATGGAAGCGCGCAGGATGTCGGAGTAGTCATAAACCGCCTTGATCGTGTTGACGAAGAAGGTCAGGAACATGAGGTTGGTCTTGGGCGTTTTGCCGGGAGCCAGGAGGTTGACACCGGTGTCGGTAGCCATGCTCCAGTTGTTGTGCTTGCCGCTACCGTTGATGCCTGCGAAGGGTTTCTCGTGGAGGAGTACGCGCAGCTTGTGACGGCGTGCGACGCGGTCCATGATGTCCATGAGCAGCATGTTGTGGTCGACTGCTACGCTGACCTCTTCGAAGATTGGAGCGCACTCGAACTGTGCGGGGGCCACTTCGTTGTGACGCGTACGCAGGGGAATGCCCAGCTTGTAGCCTTCGTTCTCGAAGTCACGCATGAAAGCGTAAACTCTTTCGGGGATGCTACCAAAGTACAGGTCTTCCAGCTGCTGGCCCTTTGCCGGGGAGTGGCCGAAAACGGTACGACCGCTCATGACCAGGTCAGGACGGGCATTGAACAGGCCTTCGTCGACAACGAAGTACTCTTGTTCCCAGCCGAGGGTAGCAGTTACTTTGCTGACGTTCTTATCGAAGTAGTGGCAAACGTCGACGGCTGCCTTGTCGAGGGCGGCCAGCGCCTTCAGGAGAGGAGCTTTGTAGTCGAGGGATTCGCCGGTATAGGAAACAAAGATAGTCGGGATGCAGAGGGTCTTGCCCGTGCCGATCTCCATGATAAATGCAGGAGAGGAAGGATCCCAGGCCGTGTAGCCGCGTGCTTCGAAAGTTGCGCGCAGACCGCCGCTGGGGAAGGAAGAAGCATCAGGCTCCTGCTGGATGAGGGCGGCGCCGTCAAATTCTTCGATAGGAGTGCCGTCGCTCTTGATCGTGAAGAACGAGTCATGCTTTTCAGCGGTAGTACCTGTCAGGGGTTGGAACCAGTGTGTAAAGTGAGTCACACCCTTGGCTTCGGCCCATTGACGTAAACCAGAACCAATTTGATTGGCCACAGCGCGGTCGATCTTCTTGCCGCCTTTGATGGAGGCTACCAGGCTCTTATACGCTTCGTCACTTAAAAATTCACGGGCAGTTTTCAAAGTGAAAACATTCTCGCCGAAGATGGCGGTTATTTTGGCGGTACCAGGAACCTGGCCGTCAGTGAAGGTGTTTAAATTGTCAAGAGCTTTGAATCTTAATGAGGACATATGCTTGAAAAGTTTTAGCGAAACTAAATGATTGTGCGGATATAAATAAATTTTTGACACCGTATGTGCAAAAATGGAAAATTCACAATAAAAAAACCCAAAAAAATGGGTTTTTAGCTTTTTTATGGACGATTTATGTCAATTTTTCGACTATGCTAAATATTTTTAATTTAACCTATTCGTCGATATAAATAAATCTCAATATGAAGTTTTAGGGGTTAGGACATGGCTTTCGAGCCAACCATCCAGTTGACGGATAATTGGGAAGGTAGATAGCCAGTAGAGGGGGGGAGCCAGCAGGAAGGGGAGGAAGAAGCTTCGATACCGGACGATTGCGCCGGCGAAGGGCACCATTGCCCCTATGATCAGCAGGCCCGAGACGGAGAAGAATAAACAGAAGGCGGTGAAGGGCTGGCGGTTGGTGGGATGGTTTCTGCGCCAAAGAAGTGATATAATAAATAAAGCCCATATTAGAACCAGTTCGCCAGCAAAGGCTAAATAAAGCGCTTTGCCTCCGGAACCTGGCAGGGGTTCGAAGAGGCCATTGCGAAAGGCGGCCGGAAGGACCCTGACGATGCTGCTCCAGGTGCCGGTCATCAGGGGAAGCGGCAGTCGGGAGTTGCCTTCCAGCTGTGCAAAATCGAGCTGGCGGGCGGTAATGGCCTGGGCGAGCTTGCCGGACAGCGCAGGGAATACGAAGCCCAGGACGATCGCCAGGACTACTATTGCCGCGACCGGGGGCAGGAGGCGGCGGGTAAGCGAAGGTCTCTCTGCCAGCAGCCATATGAACAGGGCCGGGAGGAGCGAGAGGATGATATAGAACCTGAAATACAGGATCAGAATCGTATAGAGGATACAATAGAACAGGGATCTGCGGTGCGAGGGAGAGGTCAGCCAGCGGTCGAAGGCATAGACAAGGAGTCCCAGCAGCATATACAATACACCTTCCCGGTGGACGCAGGCAGTCCAGAAAAGGGTGGAGGGCAGGACGAAAACGGTAAGCGCAGCCGCGGGGGCTCCGGGAAAGCGCCGGCGAAAGACCCGGAACAGGGCAATATTCCCCAGGAATATGGGAAGAGAAAATAATAAGGTATTGATATTCAAATTATCCCGGGAGAAAATATTCAAGAGCATGTTGATGCCGATGATCCCGTTGTGGGTAATATAGGTCATGGTGGAATTATCCTCCATGAACTGCGAGAACTGGGTTAGCAGCCTGGTACGATATAGGAAGCTCAGCTCGTAGAACTGCCACACGTCGCCATGGCCGGGGTAGTAGCGCCAGGCTATCCAGTTGTGAAGGATGCCGGTGATCACGTGGAGGGCAAAGAAAAGTATGACGAAGACGGGCCTGATCCCGCAGTTGCGAATGAAGGGGATCTTCAGCAATCCGTATATGATCAGGAGACTATAGCCTATAAACAATAGCAGGTGCATTATTCTTAGGGATGTAGAATAGAATTGATCTTTGTCCTGTAGATACTAACGATTATATCGTCGGAAAACCGTTGGAGCACTGTCTTTCGGCCTTCGAGGCCCATTTGTCTTTTTTCAGCGGCGGAAAGATAGTAATAAGCGACCATTTTTTCTGCCAGGCTTGTTACGTCCTTTTCTTTACAGAGGTAGCCGTTGACGCCTTCGCGGATCAGTGTCCGGCATCCCGAAGTATCGGCTGCGATGAGGGCCTTGCACATGCTGGCCCCTTCGAGGAGGCTCAGGGGAATCCCTTCCCGGTAATAGGATGGAAGCACGATGCAGTCGGCCTGTTCGATGACCCGGGCGACGGCGTCTGTATGTCCCAGATAGGTAATGATCTTATTGTTGTGCCATTCGTCTATCTGACTGCGGGGGATAGCCGCGGGGTTGTCGTCGAAAAAGCCGAGCAGCTGGCAGTTGACGGCGAGTCCTTTTTGCTTTAGCAGCTGTGCGGCTTCGACAAATTCGTAAATGCCTTTGTAGCGGATCATGCGGCCTACGAAGAGGAAGGTGATCGTCTTCTTTGCGTCGGCGAACGGGGCCGGAAAGAAGGTGTTGGGGTCGACCCCTTCTCCGGGCAGCAAGAATGTCTTGTCCGGATCGACGAGGTGTGCTTCGGTGAAGGTATGCAGGTCGTCCTCATTGAGGAACCAGACCTCGGCGGTCTTTTTCAGACTGATCTTATACAGGAGCTTGACGACGGACCGGAGCCAGCCTTTTTTGGCGAAAGTGTATCCGAGGCCGGTGATGATGCTGATCGAAGGAATGCCGGCATTCCGGGCGGCGATGGAGCCGTAGATATTTGCCTTGATGGTATAATGAAAGATAAGATCGGGTCGGATGCGGCTGTAGTGGTGTTGTAATTCTTTCCGGAGAAGCCTGTTCTGAGCGACGGAATAGGTGGTGGCCCTGAAATGGTTGAGTTCGATATAGGTCAGGCCGGGAATGGATTCGAAATGGGAGGTATGGGCGTCGCGGGGGGCGAGGACGAAGATGGCGAACCCATTGTCGATCAGCCTTTTTATGAGAAATAGCCTGAATCTGTAGATACTCCAGCTTGTATTTGCAACAAAAGCGATCTTTTGGTTTGAGGCCATGGGGGACAAACCTACTGATTCATGGTGATTTATTCAAAATAAAGGGTTGCAATTGGGATGGTGTTCGTACTTTTGCGCCTTAAAGCCGGAGGCTTTGCGGCCGCGGCTACCAATGTTTAAAAAATATATGGAAATAACCGTAAAAACAGCCGAACAGCTTCGCCTTACTGCTGAAGAGTTCGGGTTAATTCAGGAAAAGCTGGGTCGTACTCCAAATTTTACAGAATTGTGTGCTTTCAGCGCCATGTGGAGCGAGCACTGCAGCTATAAAAATTCGATCAAGTGGCTGAAGACCCTGCCCAGGGAGGGTAAGAGGATGCTGGTTAAGGCGGGTGAGGAAAATGCCGGTCTGATGGACATCGGCAATGGATATGGGGTTGTTTTTAAGATCGAGTCGCATAATCATCCGTCTGCCATAGAGCCCTTTCAGGGGGCGGCGACCGGGGTAGGCGGTATTCACCGGGATATATTCACGATGGGGGCGAGGCCGATCGCGTCTCTCAATTCCTTGCGTTTTGGGAATCTGGCGGCGGCGAAGACGCAGCATCTGCTCTCGGGTGTGGTGCATGGCATCGGCCACTACGGCAACTGTTTTGGCGTGCCGACGGTCGGTGGAGAGATCTATTTTGAGGACTGTTATCATACGAATCCGCTCGTGAACGCGATGAGCGTGGGTATTGTGAAGAAGGGAGAGACGATATCGGCGACGGCTGAGGGAGTCGGGAATCCGGTGATCTTTGTCGGTAGCGCTACCGGCAAGGACGGTATCGGCGGAGCATCGTTTGCTTCGGCCAATATTACCGGGGAAAGCACGAAGGAGCTGCCTGCGGTACAGGTGGGAGACCCTTTCCAGGAGAAGAAGCTGCTGGAAGCCTGTCTGGAGGTCATCAAGACCGGGGCTGTTGTAGGCATGCAGGATATGGGCGCTGCGGGTATCATCTGCAGCACGGCGGAGATGAGCGCCAAGGGAGAAGCCGGGATGCGGATCGACCTGGACAAGGTGCCTGCCCGCCAGGAGAACATGAAAGCCTGGGAGCTGCTGCTCAGCGAAAGCCAGGAGCGGATGCTGATGGTGGTAGAGAAAGGAAAGGAAGCCGAGGTCATCCGGATATTTGAAAAATGGGATCTTCCCGCTGCGACTATCGGAGAAGTTACAGGCGATGGCCTTTTGAAATTCTATATGAATGGAGAACTGGAAGCCGAGATACCTGCTCATGAGCTGGTGCTGGGTGGAGGCGCTCCGCAGTACGATCGTCCTTACAGTGAGCCTGCTTATCTGGAGAAGATAAAGGCATTTGATGCGTCTAAAATAAAGGTGCCGGCCAATCTTCAGGAAGTGGCCGAGCAGCTGGTTTCCATACCCAATATTGCCTCCAAGAAATGGGTGGCTGTTCAGTATGACAGCACGGTAGGGGCGGCGAATACCTCCACGAATCAGCCGAGCGACGCTGCCGTTGTGCTGGCGAAGGGGACGGGTAAGGCCCTGGCGGTGACCACGGATTGCAATAGCCGGTATGTATATGCCGATCCGTATAAGGGTGCGATGATCGCGGTGGCCGAAGCTGCGCGCAATATCGTCTGCAGCGGTGGCCTGCCATTGGGTGTGACCAACTGTCTGAACTTTGGGAATCCCTATGATCCGGGTGTCTACTTTCAATTCGTCAATGCCATCAAGGGGATGGGGGATGCCTGCCGGAGATTTGACACGCCTGTTACCGGCGGCAATGTCAGCTTCTACAACCAGAACCCTGACGGTGCGGTATATCCGACGCCGACGATCGGGATGGTGGGGCTGCTCGAAAACGTGAACGACAAGATGACGCTGGATCTTAAAGAAGAAGGCGATCAGATCTTTTTGCTGGGGATCCCTACCAATGATATCGGCTCTTCGGAGTACCTGCATAAGATACAGAAGGTCGAGTTCAGCCCGGCCCCGCATTTTGATATTGAAGAGGAGGCCCGTTTGCAGGCGAAGGTGGCTGAGCTGATCGCTGCGAAGCTCATCCGGAGCGCCCATGATGTCGCGGAGGGTGGTCTTTTTGTTGCGTTGGCTGAATCATCCTTCCCTGGCGGACTTGGTTTCAGCGTTACTGCCACGGACGCGGGTATCCGAAAGGATGCGTACTGGTTCGGGGAATCGCAGAGCCGGGTTGTGGTGAGTGTTGCGGCGAGTGCGGTGGATGCCTTTAAGAAGGCGCTGGGGAATTTCCCGGCTGCGCAGCTTGGCGTTGTCACCAACGGGGAGTTCAGGGTAGATGGACAGGACTGGGGTACTGTGGTCGAATGGAAGGACAGATACGACCGGAGCCTGGAGAATTATATGAACAAGCTGGTTGAGCTCAATTAGGCACGCGTGCGGCGGGGGCGAAAGTTCTGAGCTTATGCAGGAGGGGAGTTTCCACGTATCTGTAGAAAAGGATCCCGTTGATGATGGCGATCAGAAACCATAGAAATATGGACAGATTGATATTGAGAACGGGCCCCAGCCTGACAAAGAGGGCCGCCAATACCGAGTAGGTGATATAGTGGCTCAGGTAGAGTGAATAAGAAGCATTCCCCAGCAGCTGGACATAGCGATTATTCCAGAGGGGCCAAAACAGCGCGTTCTTTTCGAGGAATATACATCCGGACACCATCATAGTGGCCGGTATTCCCATATGAAGAAAGCGCTGGAAGGCAACAGGACCTACCACAGTACCGGATGGATTGTTCACGATCGTCGAGCCGAAGAACATATCGCAGAGGCTCAGGCCTACGCCAACTATAAGGAGCATATATGCTATTGAGCGCGGTGGGGTGCTGCGACGATACAAGAGGCATATGCCGATGCCCGCCACAAATTCTAGTAAGATAGGACTGGTTATGAACCAGATCCGTACGTCAGTGATGCCCGGAATAATACGGAATGCTAAAAGGGTAAAGATGAGAACGATCAAAAACAAAGGCTTATTCTTTACCGGGATGGCGATCGCCAATGCAAAAAGAATATAAAAAAGCCATTCGAAATTCAGTGTCCAGGATACCGGCAATATGCTTGTGTTCCAGACTGTGGCATCGGCGACGGGCAGAAGGAATATCGATTTCAGGAACGCCTGATAGCCCGGCATAAAGTGGTTCATCATGTGATGAATGGTAACGGCCAGAGATATGAGGAGGGCGATATAATAGACCGGGTTGAGTCGTATGAATCTCTTCTTCAGGAAATGCAGGCACTGGCGCCAGCCATTGTAGCTGCCTGCAGTAAGTGAAATGATAAAACCGGATATTACAAAGAAAATGTCGACGCCGATGCCCAGTTCGTTAATCTCTCGAAAAATGGAGCCCAGGTAAATGGGCGGGACATATACCTGTATTTCTATGGCGTGGAGGTAAACGATAAGCAACGCAGCAATCATCCGCAGAAATTGAATCGATCCCAGCCTCATCTGTTGTAAAACGGTTTATATTTGTAAAATTTCGGACAATTTCGGTAATTCCGTCAAAATATGAAAGAATCGACAGATATCGGCAAGCAATATATAGTCGTCACCGGTGCGGCCGGATTTATTGGCAGCTGTCTTACCGGTTTTCTCAATGAGCGGGGGTATCGTGATCTGATATTGGTAGACGAGTTTGGAGATCCAAAGAAAAGCCCCAACCTGGAGGGGAAGGAGTATGCGTTCCAGGTAGAGAGGGAAGGATTTTTTGAGTGGCTGGAGAAGGAGCAACCTGCCATCGATTTTGTCTTTCATATCGGGGCCAGGACGGATACGACGGAGTTCGACTATTCCATCCACGAGCATCTCAATGTCGACTATTCCAAGAAAATATGGGCGTACTGTGCATCGCATGGCATCGGCCTGGTCTATGCGTCTTCGGCTGCCACTTATGGCGCAGGTGAAAAGGGATATGATGACCGGCATGGATTGGAGAAGGAGCTGAAGCCCCTGAATCCTTATGGAGTTTCCAAGAATGAATTTGACAAATGGGCTTTGCAGCAGGAGACTGCCCCACCTTTCTGGGCCGGTCTGAAATTCTTCAATGTTTATGGTCCGAGTGAGTATCACAAGGCCAGGATGGCGAGCGTGATCTTTCATTCCTTTAACCAGATAAAGAAGGACGGGGTAGTAAAGCTGTTCAAGTCGCATCGTCCTGACTATAAGGACGGGCAGCAGCTGCGGGACTTTGTCTATGTGAAGGATGTGATCAAGGTCTGCTATTGGCTGATGGAGCAACGTCCGGAGAGCGGCATTTATAATTTAGGGACGGGGAAGGCGAGGTCTTTTGAGGACCTGGTGAAGGCGACCTATGCGGGGCTGGATATGCCTGCCAATATTATGTATATCGACATGCCGGAGGATATCCGGGACAAGTACCAGTATTTTACGGAAGCCAATATGCAGAAGCTGCGGAGCGTGGGCTATACGGATGCGTTCTATTCCCTGGAAGAGGGCGTTGGGGATTATGTCCGGAATTATCTGGCGAAGGGTAAATTTTATTAAGCTTATGAATAAGAAGATCGCCATCATCGGGGGTGGCAACCTGGGTACGGCCATTGCCGAAGGGTTGATACAAAGTGGGTTCGTTTCTCCCAAGCATATCCTTATTACCAAAAGAAATATACAGACCCTGAATCATCTCGAGCGGCAGGGGGTGTTGGTCAGTGACAAGAATGAAGAGGCGGTGCGTTATGCCGATCTGGTCATACTGGCGGTGAAGCCTTTCCAGGTCAATGATATCCTTGCGTCGCTGAAGCCGGAGTTCAAATCTGATAAGCAGCTATTGGTATCTGTGGTAACGGGTATCAGCATCGGTCATATCTCCGAGCGGCTGGGGGGGAAGGTGCCGGTGGTGCGTGCGATGCCGAATACGGCGATAGCCATACAGGAGAGTATGACCTGTATCGCGGCTTCCCCGAATGTGCCGGAGGATCAGCTGCAGTATGTGCTGGATATCTTTGATCAGCTGGGCAAGGCGGTGAAGATCGACGAGAAGCTGATGGATGCGGCTACGGTGCTTGGCGCCTGTGGGACGGCGTTTGCGATGCGGTATATCCGGGCGAATATCCAGGGGGGTATCGAGATTGGTTTTGATGCGGCTACGGCTAATCTGATCGCGGCCCAGACGGTGAAGGGGGCGGCGGAGCTGCTGCTGAAGAGGGGTTCGCATCCGGAGCAGGAGATCGACAAGGTGACTACGCCCAAGGGTTGTACCATCGCGGGATTGAATGAGATGGAGCATCAGGGGTTCAGCTCTTCCCTTATAAAGGGACTGGTAGCCAGCTATGATAAGATAGCCAAGGATTAGGGTGGTCGCGGTTGCGGCCGGTGTGACTGGCGGGGGTTTGTGATGGCCGCTAGTATAAGGTCCCGTTGTCCATATCGATCGTGCCGGTGATGAATCCGGTGGATGGTGGAATGGCCGGGTCCGGGTTGTTGGAAATATAAAACGCGTTGCCTTCTTTCCAGGCTGGGTAGAGGACCCCGTCTCTCATTACGAATATATTCTTGCCGTCGCAGTATCCCCAGGCATCGTGGGAGTAGTAGGATCTGCCGGGGCCTTCCGATATATATAGAAGTCTTTTGTTGTCTTCCATTCTTATTTCAAAGTGGCGGATAGAGGGGGCGTTGTTCCTGAACTCGCCGAAGCTGGCGTAGGCTCCGGGGACGAGGCTGCTGTCGCCGTTGATGGGCAGGTCGAAGCGGGATTCGTTGAAGCGGCGGATGTCTTCCAGCCTGATCTGTCTTTCAGGGGAAGAGCTGCGCTGGGCTGTGATGAGGGAGGCGCTGTCTGCCAGCTCTCCGAGTATGGCGGAGAGGTCTTTGTCCCAGACCGAGTAGGGGCTTTTGACCGAATAGACGGCTTTTGTCGTGTATTGGAGGGTGTCGAAGCGGAAGATGGGCTGATAGATGCCGTCCTTCTGGGCGTAGACTTCTGCCTTGAGGCGGATATGGGTTCTTTCGAACTGTCGGCGCGGATCTTTTTGTTTGTCTTCCGGGGCGTAGTTGGCGTCCGAGAGCCAGAGGGTGCGCAGGACGATGAGGGCGGTATAGGGAGCGTCGGGCCGGGCGTAGTGGCGGTCGAGCCAGTCGGTGATCTCTTTGGTGGCGGGTTGGGCGAGGACCAGCTGGCGGTCGCGGGATCGGCTGAAGGTAGAGGCGGCCTTGTTGGTGTGGAAGCCGATGCGGGCGGTATCGGGGCGTTCGTCGATGATCTCAAAATGACTGAAGGCGCTCCGGGAGGGGAGGGCGGCGTCGCTGACCAGCCGGATGATGGTGCTGGGCAGGCTTGAAAGGTTGGTGGTTGGGCTGAAAGATGTGGGGGTGACCTGGGCGGAGGTCATGGAAAATGTGAACAGGCCCGGAAGCAGGAGGTGAAAGCTCAGTTTCATAGTGTATCGGATAGACGACTAAAATAGTAAAAATAATTGGAGACATGAATTGTATTTTCTTATATATATAAATGATTGTTAGCGGGTTAGGATTTGGTTGAGATTGGGTAATTTTCGTAAAGTCCCTATAAAAACAACCGGGTTTTACGTTGCTGATAAAATAAAGACGTCTTATCTTGCGTTTGAATTGGCATAAAGCTTCCGTGGTTGTTTGGCTTGGAGGGGCAGAAAGGAAGGGCGGAACAGAATTAATCAGTACCGTAGAAAAGCATTTAAATCCAATCCATTATATCATGAAGAAAGGAAAGACCCTTACAGCCTTAGTGTTAGTTCTTGAAATTGCTTCTATCGCCGTCCTCCATGCTGTAAAGATCAATCAGACAGACAAGAATTCCAGCAAGGAGGTGTCCAAGAACGTGAATCCGGAGCCTATGGATTCTCGGGCCAAGGCGACGTATTCTTTGGCAGCGTTCAAGTAGAAAATTGAATTAAAGTAATAGAAATGATGATGGGAAGCCGGTGTCAGCCGGCTTTCGCATTTTAAGCCGGTAGCTGTGCGGAGGATGTGCGCAATTTTTTCGGGTGTATTTTTCCAGCAAGAGAATTTGATGTAACTTTGCATGACCTCCTGGAATTTATTTTTCTATTATCTTTTTCGGCAGGTCAAACAGCGGGCCGGGCTCGGCAGATGAGCCGACGGTCCACGGTATCTTTTGATTGCTGGAAGCCGGCTTTTGATAGTTGGATGCTGGCGTCTGATACCGGAGAGCGGGGATCGGGAACGTAAAATAATCCTTTTTCGCTGTCGCCAATAACTAAACAACGCATTTAATAATAAATTAATTGACCATTATATGGCTAAGTATATTTTTGTTACAGGTGGTGTTACTTCTTCGCTCGGAAAAGGGATTATCGCGGCTTCGCTTGCCAAGCTGTTGCAGGCGCGGGGTTTGCGGGTGACGATACAGAAGTTCGATCCTTATATCAACGTGGACCCGGGTACGCTGAATCCCTATGAGCATGGGGAGTGTTTTGTGACGGAAGATGGTGCGGAGACCGACCTTGACCTTGGGCACTACGAGCGTTTCCTGAACATATTTACTTCACAGGCCAATAATGTCACGACCGGCAGGATCTACCAGACGGTGATCAACAAGGAGCGGGAAGGGGCCTATCTTGGCAAGACGGTGCAGGTGATCCCGCATATCACGGATGAGATCAAGCGGCGGATGCTGTTGCTGGGACAGGGCAACAAATACGATATTATCATCACGGAGCTGGGGGGTACGGTAGGCGATATCGAGTCGCTGCCTTTTATCGAGGCGGTGCGTCAGCTGCAATGGGAGATGCCGGAGGAGGATTGCGTAGTGATACATCTTACGTTGATCCCCTATCTGAAGGCTGCCAAGGAGCTGAAGACCAAGCCTACGCAGCATAGCGTCAAATTATTAAGCCAGGAGGGCGTTCACCCGGATATCATCGTTTGCCGGACGGAAGAGCCCCTGTCGCCGGATATCCGTAAGAAGATCGCTTTGTTCTGTAATGTCAAGCCGGAGGCGGTGATCGAGGCTGCGGATGCACCTACTATTTATGAGGTGCCGCTGACGATGATGCGGGAGAAACTGGATGTCATCTGTCTGAAGAAGATGAATATCACGCATTATCACGAGCCTGAGCTCGGGAAATGGAAGGAGTTCCTGGACAAGCTGAAGTATCCGAAGAACCGGGTAACGATCGGTCTGATCGGGAAATATATCGAGCTGCAGGACGCTTATAAGTCTATTCTCGAATCTTTTGTGCATGCCGGGGCGATGAATGAGTGCAAGGTCCAGATCGTCAACGTGCATAGCGAATTCATCACGGAGGAGAATGTGTCCGAGAAGCTGGGTAACCTGGATGGATTGCTGGTCGCGCCTGGTTTCGGGCATCGTGGGGTGGAAGGGAAGATCATCGCCGTGAAGTATGCGCGGGAGAACAAGCTGCCCTTTTTCGGCATCTGTCTCGGAATGCAGATGGCCGTCATTGAATATGCCCGCAACGTATTGGGTTTGAAGGATGCGCACTCTACGGAGATGGATGTGCATACGCCTCATCCGGTGATCGACCTGATGGAGGAGCAGAAGAAGGTGACGGCGAAGGGGGGGACGATGCGGCTGGGGTCCTATCCCTGTACCCTGAAAGAAGGTACGCTGGCGTCCACCATCTATGGCGGGAAGAGCGAGATCACGGAAAGGCATCGTCATCGTTGGGAATTTAATAATGCTTATCTCCAGCAGTTCGAGCAGGCAGGGCTGGTCGCCAGCGGTTCGAATCCCGAGAGCGGGCTGGTGGAGATCGTTGAGCTACCGAATCATCCATTCTTTTTTGGCGTACAATACCATCCCGAGCTGAAGAGCACGGTGGAGAATCCCCAACCGATATTTGTGCATTTCGTCAAGGCCGCGAAGGAGTTTGCGGAGGCAAAGAGCGCGGTGAAGAACCCGCTGTTGCAGAGCGAGATGATATAATACCGAAGGAATCCAATGAGATGCCGGGCTTTACCGGTAGCGCGGGGTTGCCGGCCGCTATTGTTTTGGCGGCGTGATAGGCCCGTGCTATATTTGCACTTCCTAAAAAAAATATCATGGGAATGGATCGCAATACGGTAATTGGGTTTGTGCTGCTGGGGGTTCTACTTTTCATTTATTTGTTTACTTCTACGAAGAGCAGCAAGGAGCTGGCGGCCCGGCAGAAACGGGAGCAGGACTCGATCGCTGTTGTGAATGCGCATAAGGCGGCTACCGCGGCGGAGGCTAAGGCGAAGGATACGGTTACTGCGACGGCGGTTATTGTCGATTCGAACAGTTTTGACAGGGCGTTTAAGGGTGCTGAGCGGCTGGTTACGGTGGAGAATGACCTGGTCAAGATAGTTTTTAGCACTAAGGGTGGGCAGCCGGTCGATGTGGAGCTGAAGAAGTTCAAGTCTTACGACAGCACGCAGGTCCGGCTGGTGAAGCCGGGTGAGGACAGTCGCCTGAGCTATTCCGTTAATACAGGGGCCAATCAGTCGGCCCAGATAGCCGATCTTTATTTCGATGCGAGTCCGGTGGTGAAGAATGCCGACGGAAGCCAGACTGTGCGGTTCAAGCTGCCGTCGCCGGCGGGAGAGTCGCTGGAGCATGAGTTCGTCCTTCCTGCCGATGGCTATATGCTGAGCTGGAATGTGCATGTTGGCAATCCGGATAAGCTGTTCACGCAGAATACGCTTAATCTCGCCTGGCATTCCCAGATGGACAAGACGCAGGAAAATGCATCCATCGAGAAGAGATATACCAGCATTGGTTTTTATGAGAACAACAGCTTCGACTATATGCAGCGGGGGACGGAGAAAGAATTTGATAAGCCGGTGCAATGGCTGGCTTCGTCGCAGCAGTTCTTCAATACTACTATCATTGCCAGGAACGGTTTTGCTTCAGGATCGATCCGTGTGACGAAAGAGAATTCGGATACCTCGAGCCTGATCCAGAAAGTTGAGGCCAATCTGCAGGCCAAGATCCCTGCGGAAGCGGCGGCGACGGTACCGCTGCAGCTGTATTATGGTCCGAATGATTTCGATATTCTGGACAAGCAGGCTCCGGGCATGACGCATATCATCGACCTGGGCAGGGGCATGTACTCGTTTGTCCGGCCGGTGAACGTGTATATCATCCGCCCGGTATTCAATTTTTTCAAATCACATATCTCTTCTTTTGGTATTGCGATCCTGTTGCTGACGCTCTTTATTCGTCTGGTGACCTCTCCGCTGGTATACAGCAGCTATTTGAGCGGCGCGAAGATGAAGGCGCTGCGCCCGGAGATAGAGACGCTTCGTAAGAAGGTGGGTGGCGACCAGCAGCAGATGGGGATGGAGCAGATGAAGCTGTTCCGTGAGGCGGGGGTGAACCCGCTGGGGGGGTGTATCCCGGCATTGTTGCAGATCCCGATATTCTTTGCGTTGTATAGTTTTTTCAGCTCGAATATTGGTTTGCGCGGTGAGCATTTTCTCTGGTCGAAGGATCTGTCGACCTATGACACTATCGTGCATTTTGGATTTTCCATTCCGGGGTATGGGGATCACGTGAGTCTTTTTGCGCTGTGTGCGGTGGTGACGAGCTTCCTGATCTCTCTGTACGGGATGAGCATGACACCTGACCAGAGCAATCCGGCGATGAAGTATATGCCTTATTTTATGCCGGTGATCCTGCTGCTGGTGTTTAACGGGCTGGCTTCGGCGCTGACCTGGTATTATACGGTCTCGAACGTCATCACGCTGGTGCTGCAGTTCGTTATCCAGAATTATATTATCGACCACGAGAAGATACTGGCGAAGCTGCAGGAGAACAGGACCAAGCCGAAGACGAAGTCGAAGTGGCAGGAGCGGCTGGAACAGATGCAGGAACAACAAAAAGAGATTCAAAAGAGGCAACAGCAGAGGAAAGGTTGATTTTGGGGCCTGCGATGGCGTGAACCACTTCGCCGCTGTTCGGCCTGCTATGGATGAGCTTGGGGGGAGGGTTCGGCCGACGGTAGTTGAGCGGTAGTGCTATTTTTAGGCGGCGGCCGAAATGCGGCTCCGCGGCACGCCTCGCAGGCCCTTAGGCCAGATCCCGAAGTGGGCGGGTGGATGTGAGTGTGGGGGTGATTGTTAGGTGGGGGATGGGTGTGAGGAATGGTGGGAGGGGTGGTTGGAGGTATAGTTGAGGGTTGGGTGGAGGAATGGTTTTATTTTGGGACGACCGGGTGATTTGCAAGTTTGGAGGGTCTTTCTTATTTTTAGAGGATTTTATGAAAAATCCGATCTATACGACCCTTGTTTGTTGCTGTCTTTTGCTGTCGCAGGCGCTATTGGCCCAGAAGAAGATATCAGAGCTTACCCTTATATATGACTATTCTGTCTTTATCGGGAATGTTAAGTCTGATGATATCGGGGCGGCGTCGCATACCGTCTATATCAAGGGGGGCAAGTCCCGCTCGGAGATGAGCAATGCGTTATTCTCTTCCACTACTATATTTGATGCCAACACGGGGTTTGCCGTTGTTCTGAAGGAGGTCAGCGGGCAAAAGCTGCTGATCCGCCTGAATCCGCAGAACTGGTCGGAGAAGAACCAGATGTACGACGGTATCGTTTTTAAGACTACGGGGGAGACGAAGGAGATCGCAGGTTACCGGTGTGTCAAGGCGACGGGGCAAACGAAGTCGGGGATGCTGATATCGGTCTATTATACCCGGGATATCGTCCCGGAGAACCGACAGTATGATCCTGCGTTCCGGACCCTGGACGGGCTGCCGCTGGAATATGAGCTGACGAGTGGGAATGTAAGGATACAGTACCGGGTGTCGAGGATCAATCTGAATCCTGTTCCGGCTTCGAAGTTTGACCTTCCCAGCTCGGGATACCGGGAAATGAACTATGAGGAGAGCAAGAAGATGAATGTTGGGGGGTAGGGGGGAATGCCCTTGGTGGGGGACATAGAAATTGTTGCAGGCTCCTGGTGGGGCCTTTTTTTATGTTGAGCAAAGCGAGACGATTATTTATGCAAATTGACGCGGAGGTCGGGCAGGCGCCAGTCGAGCAAAGCGAGACGATTATTTATGCAAATTGACGCGGAGGTCGAGCAGGCGAAGGTTGCTGCCGCTGTTGTTGAGATAAACGGAGGTGTTCATCTTGTAGCGATAAGGCATGATGAATACGCTGTTGCCTCTTTCGTAGGTGACTAACGTGTTGAAAGACACGTAATTAGTGGTCTTTTCGGTACCCAGGAGATAGCTGCCGGTATAGGAAGGACCGGTTTTCAGCGTGAAGCCGGAGGATGTCCGGATGGGGGTGAAGCTTGCTTTGAGGGGAACGCTGTTGTCCTTCTTCTTGTCTCCGCCGCCGCCTTTGCTGGCAAAGCTGAGGCCAACCACCGCAATCAGCAGAGCACTGACGAGCGTTCTGCGCATCAATTTCCTCCATTGTATGGTTGTTGGTATAAGCATTCTAATACAAATGTAGTAAAAAAAATTGGGTATTTTTTAACCGCTCGTCACAAACTTTAATAAACCTTTAACGGCCTGATCGCTAAAAAGTTACAGATTAGCCTTTTTTTCTGCCTTTTTTCCGTCTTTTTTTAACGTTTTTTTACCGGCAAAGGTTCGGGCCCGGACGAGTTAAGTTGTCCTTCTGTTAAATTATACGTAGAGTCGCTGCCAGCGGTTGCCATGGCGGGGACAATTTTTACCTTCAGAGGGCGGCGCACCGCATGGGGGTGGCAAATATTTTCGGAAGAAATAGTTTAATCCCGTAACTTACAATAACCTTTAACACATGCAAGAAAATCCATACCACCAGGATAGAGAAGAAATGAAGGAATTGTTGAAGCAGTATCAGGATTTGAAGAGTGGCAGGCGTCATTCCTTCATGGAAGAAGAAGCATTCGAACGGATAATCGACTACTTTGACGACACAGAAGATCTGATACAGGCGATCGAGGCGGTTGAGTTGGGGATCGAGCAGTATCCATATTCATCGGCTCTGATGGTAAAGAAGGCAGATCTGATGATCGCGACGCGACGTTACACGGAAGCGCTCGATATTCTTGAGCAGGTAGAGCTACTCGATAGTTCGGATATCAACCTTTACATACTGAAGACGGATGCTTATCTGGCGCTGGACAAGCCTCAGCTGGCGGCTTCGTTGCTGGAGAGCGCCCTTGCGCATTTTGAGGGTGACGAGCGCATTGAATTACTGTTCGAGCTGGCCGATGTGTATGACGATTACGAAGAGTTCGACAAGATATTCGATTGTCTGAAGCTCATACTCGAGCAGGACCCGGCCAATGAGGAGGCGCTGTACAAGATATGTTTCTGGACCGATTTTACCGGAAGGAACGAGGAGAGCATCCGGCTTCATCAGCAGATCATCGATGAGAAGCCTTACAATGAGCTGGCCTGGTTCAATCTGGCGGCGGCTTTCCAGGGATTGAAACTTTACGAGAAGGCAGTGGATGCCTACAAATATGCGCTGGCTATCGATGAGAAGTTCGATTACGCCTACCGCAATATGGGAGATGCGTATATCCGTCTGCGAAAGTACCGGGACGCCATCGAGTCGCTGGAGAAGGTGCTTGAGCTGTCCAGGCCGGAGGACGTGATCTATGAGGCTATAGGGCACTGTTATGACAAGCTCAATAACTTCGGGCAGGCCCGGTTCTATTATCGCAAGGCTTCGCATCTGAATCCCGATGACAGCAAATTGTATTACAAGCTGGCCTGTACCTATATCAACGAAGACCAGTGGGGGCAGGCGGTCAAACAGCTGGAGGCTGCGATGCGGATACACGCCATGCAGCCGGAGTATAATCTGGCGATGGGGGAATGCAAGATGCAGCTGGGAGAGTTCAAGGAGGCGATCCAGTTCTTTTCCAATGTGGTGCGGATCAGGCCGAGAAATATTTCCAGCTGGGAGGCTCTTATCCGTTGTTTGTACAATGCCGAGTATTTTGAAGAGGCGCTCGAGCAGGTGGAGACGGCTATCCGGATCACAGGTGGGAAGCCGCTGTTCATCTTCTATCTTTCGGCCGTCTACTTTGCGCTGGGCAAGAGCCGGGAGGGGCTGTTGCAGCTGGAGAGTGCGATGGCGAAGGCGCCCAAGCTGTTAAAAAAATTACTGGAGCTCAATCCTGTCATACTTCAATACCAGCCGGTGGTGGATGTAATTGCACGTTATAAGAAGACTAAGTCCATCTAGGGCATACCGGTTTTAATTACATTACAATTTTCTTCCCTATGTCGCGGGAACCGCTGAGATGCGGCCCGGCCGAAGGTTCGTATGCCATTGTTTCCGGGCGTTCGTATTTGTTTGTTTCCTATTTTTGCGACGCTTACTAATGTTTTACGTAGTACACGAACCAAAAACCAGAAGATGAATTTTAAACTTACGCAAATGCCGGAGCGGCTGCAGAAACCCCGGCAGAATGGAATTACGATGGTCATGGACAAAGGGTTGAGTATCGATGAGGCGAAGAATTTTCTGAGTGTAGCGCATCCGCATGTGGACATTGTCAAACTAGGTTTTGGCACTTCTTTCGTGACGCCCAATTTGAGGGAGAAAATAGAAGTTTATCAATCATACGGTTTGCCCGTCTATTTTGGCGGGACACTTTTCGAGGCCTTTCTTATCCGGGGACAGTTCGACGACTATGTCGCTGTTTGCAAGGACTATGGCATTTCCTATATGGAAGTGAGCGATGGATCGATCACTATTCCGCATACGGAAAAATGTGGCTATATCGAGAAGCTGACCAAATACGGCACTGTGCTGAGCGAAGTGGGGAGCAAGGACGCTGCCCATATCATCCCTCCTTATAAATGGATCGAGCTGATGAGTGCTGAGCTGGGCGCCGGCGCTTCTTATGTCATTGCCGAAGCCCGTGAGGCCGGGAATGTGGGTATCTATCGTGGCAGCGGCGAGGTGAGAGAAGGTCTTGTACAGGAGATCCTGACACAGATACCGGCCGAAAAGATCCTGTGGGAGGCTCCGCAGAAGGCGCAGCAGCTGTATTTCATCGAGCTGATCGGCTGTAATGTGAACCTGGGGAATATCGCTCCTACGGAGGTCATTGCCATGGAAGCCATGCGCGTGGGGCTTCGCGGGGATACCTTCCATTTGTTCCTCGACAAAGCTAATAGCTGATGCGAAAGTATGGTCTGATCGGCTATCCGCTGACGCACTCTTTCTCGCAGCGTTTTTTCACGGAGAAATTTGAGCGGGAGGGGATATCGGGCGCTATGTATTCCAATTTTTCTTTGGCGGGTATGGATGAGCTATCGGCTATTCTGGCTGATCCGGAGCTGCGCGGGCTGAATGTCACCATCCCATATAAAGAGCAGGTGATCCCTTACCTGCATGGTCAGAGTCCTGTGGTTGCCGAGATCGGGGCCTGCAACTGTATCCGGATCGAAGGGGGGAAGCTTATTGGCCATAACACAGATGTGGTGGGTTTTGAGCAGTCGCTGGCCAGGAAGCTGGGGGACCATCACCGGCAGGCGCTGGTGCTGGGGACGGGGGGCGCCGCCAAGGCGGTGGAGTATGTATTGAGGAAGCTGGGAATTGCCTATCGGCTTGTGACGCGGCGGCCGAGGCCTGATACAGGAGATATGGGATATGAGCAGGTGGATGCTGGGGTTCTGGCCGAACACACCCTGGTCATTAATACTTCGCCGGTGGGAATGTATCCGAAGACGGAGGAGATGCCGGCTTTGCCGTATGAGGCGTTGACGCCGAGGCATTATTTGTTCGATCTCATCTATAACCCTGCGAGGACCAGATTTTTGCAGCAGGGGGAGGAGCGGGGGGCGGTGGTAGAGAATGGATATAATATGCTGATCCTCCAGGCGGAGGAGAGCTGGAGGATATGGAGTGCCCCGAATGAGGGGTTATGAGGACCGCGGCGCGGGACTATGACAATAATTTACTGCAGACCTCTTTGGGAACGGCTGCTATCTTCTTCAGCGAGTAGTCGTAACAGACCATGCCGGTGCGGGCGTGGGTGACGGAGACCCATTTTTCTCCGCTGAGCTTTTCCAGTTTGTAATATAGATCGAAGCCAATTTTTGAGAATTCGGCTGCAGCGACGGATGCCCGGAGGGGCTCGCCGTAGAACAGCTCGTGCCTGAACTCGATGGTGACGTCCGACATGATCAGGCCTATGCCGGCGACGTTGAGCTCTTCGTAGTCGTGGTGGCGGAGGAACTGGACGCGGATCTCGTGGATGAGGGAAAGGATAGAGTCGTTGCCGACGTGGCCGCCGTAGTTGAGGTCGGTGATCCTGACAGGGATGTTGGTCGTGAAATTGAAGGCGGCGGGCATGATAAGTTTGGTTCTGGGCATATGCAATCGTTTTTAATCGTGGTTTTTGGGTTGCTTTTGTAAGAAGGCCACCAGCTGGTCTGCGGCTTTGCGGCGGTGGCTGTAGCGATTCTTTTCTTCGAGGGACATTTGTGCGAAGGACCGGGTCTCGCCTTCGGGGACGAAGATGGGGTCATAGCCGAAGCCGCTGTCGCCGGTGGGTTCCCGGAGGATATGTCCGTTGCAGATGCCCTCGAACTGGTATTCTTTATTTTCCCAGATCAGCGAGATAACGGTACGGAAGCGCGCGCGGCGGTCGGGGTAGTTGTCGAGGTTGCGGAGCAGCTTTTCGATATTATCCCGGTTGGATCTATTGTCGCCGGCGTAGCGGGCGCTTTTTACTCCCGGTTCACCGTTGAGCGCCTGGACTTCGAGGCCGGTGTCTTCGCTGAAGCAGCTCTCGCCTGTGAGGCGATGGATGGTGGAGGACTTTTCCGTGGCGTTGGCTTCGAGGGTATCATGGGGTTCGGGGATATCGATATTGATGCCGGCCTGGCGTAGGCTGGCTACCTGCAAGGTGTGGCCGATGGCTGCCTGTATCTCTTCTACTTTATGGTCGTTGTTGGTGGCAAAGATGATGCGCATGGTTGATGTGTTTAGGGTTTGCCGGACAAAATCGGTTTTCGCGTGGGTATAGGCTTCGCGGTTGTCGCTGTGCTGTTGTGCGAGCTGCTTTTTTAGCGCGGCATATTGATCTTTTCTTGCGGGACTGGTCCGGAGGATGTCTCTGAACTGCCGCTGGGCTTCTGCCGACTGGCTGTTGTTTTCCAGGAACTGGAGATGGACGGCTCTTTTGTTGTCGCGGACGCGGATGAAGAACCGGCGTTCGGGTCTCTCGTCCAGTTGGGGCGGGACGTAGTGCCAGTCGTATGGGCGCAGGCATTCTGCTATGGTGTCGATGCTGTCGAAATCCGGGAGTTCTGAGATGAGGTCGATGATGGGCTTGGCGGGCAGCCCTGGAACGGATGTGCTGCCGATGTGTTCGATGGTGCGGATGCCGAAGGGGGCGAGGTGTTGGAGCAGCTCGCTGATCTCCCGCACGGCTGTTGCAGGCCAGGAAGGGTCTGGTGGGGCGATGAGGATGGTCTCGGTTGCCCAGGATGGCCAGGTGGTGGAGTCCGCTGGTTGACCGGGGCTGGCTGGTTGACCGGTGTTAGCTGGTCGATGGGAACCAGTTGGTTGACCGGTGTGGGTGGTATTGTGGGTTGTGTTGCTCATACGTCGAAGAGGGATTTGAGGCAGACCCATAGTTTGCTTTTCAGGAGCTTGCTTTCGTCGGAATTTTGGACCAGCTGATCCAGCGGGGGGGCGGCAAGATAGGTGCACTGGTCGTAGGGCTGGAGTTTGAAGACCGGGAAGTTGATGGGTAGACGGATGGTGGTGGGTTCCAGTCCGAAGAGGATGATCACGGACGGCTGCAGCTGCTCTTTGAGGGCTGTGATGTTGACGGCGGCTGCGGCGTGATTGACGATGGCTACATCGCCGATGTTCATGCGGCAGGCTTCGAGTATTTTGGTGAGGAAGTTCAGCTGATTGTCCGGCAGGAAGGGTGTGCCGGGGGAATTGACCAGGATGGTGACTTTCCGGCGGTGGTTGCCCAGGGTTTTATAGGGTTGAGTTGTGGTGGGGTTCGGGGGAGCCTCCACAGATTTTGGTTGTGATGGTGTTGCCGGTGTTTCGGGGACCGTAGAGCCCGCGGGGTTGGGGATCGTGGTGTTGGCGGGGGAGCCTTTGCGCATTGCGGCGGCGATGTCTGCGAGGGAGGCGCCGGCAGCGGGTTTTGCGGCTGGGGTGGCGCCTGCGGATGGTGGTTGTGTGCCGGCCGGTGGGGGTGTTGCGATGGGTGTTGCAGCAGCTGCCGGGGTGACGGGTTGCGCCGGCGCGGCCGGGGCTGCGGGCGGAATGGGGCGTCGGGTGGAGGATGCCGTTTCGGGAGAGACCAACAAGTTATCCTTGTATAGCTCGTCCACGATGAAATCCTGCAATTGAATGTTATTGAGACTCATAATTTGTGCTCGGAATTTTTAATGTTTGAACCAGATCTTGTCCGGTTCAGGGCTTTGTATCAAACTAACAATTGTTAGTTTTTGATTTTGCCGACACAAAGATTGTTCGTTTCTTTGTGCCAACAAAAATAAACAACCATATGATCGCAGCCTTGGATATCCAAGTTACGAAAACGGGGAAGAGTAAGTTACCTGAAATCGATTTTAATAATCTACCTTTTGGTAAATATTTTACCGACCACATGCTGGAAGTGGATTATGCGGATGGGGAGTGGAAAAAGGTTCAGATAAAGCCATTTCAGAATTTGTCCTTGTCTCCGGCGCTGGCGGCGATCCACTATGGTCAGTCTATTTTTGAAGGGATCAAAGCTTATAAGGACCGGGAAGGGAACCCATTTATTTTCCGGCCTTACGATAATTACCGGAGGTTCAATATTTCGGCGGAAAGGATGATGATGCCGGCTGTTCCGGAGGATATCTTTATCGAGGGTATGCGCCGGCTGATCGATATCGATCGTGACTGGATACCGATGAAGAGCGATTATTCCCTGTATATCCGGCCGTTCATGTTCGCATCGGACGATGTGATCGGGGTGAAGGCCAGCGATACCTATAAGTTCATGATCCTGCTGAGTCCCACCGGACCGTATTATTCGGCGCCGATGCGGATCTATGTAGAGGAGAAATATACCCGTGCCGCGCGTGGGGGATTTGGCTTCGCCAAGGCGGCGGGCAACTACGGGGGAAGCATGCTGGCGACGGCTGTAGCCAAGCAGCAGGGGTATGACCAGGTGCTGTGGACGGATGCGGTAGAGCATAAATACATACAGGAGATCGGGACGATGAACGTCTTCTTCGTGATCGGGGATAAGGTGCTTACGCCGGACCTGGAAGCCGGGACGATCCTTGAAGGGGTGACAAGGGACAGTGCGATCGAGGTGCTGAGAGAGGAAGGATATACGGTGGAAGAGACGCCTATACATATCGACGATGTTGTCCGTGCTTATCAGGCGGGCGAGCTGAAGGAGGTGTTTGGTACGGGTACGGCGGCCACCATTTCCATGATCAAGGAGCTGAAGTATGAAGATTATACGATCAAGTTCAATACGGACACCTGGAAGGTAGCTCCGACGGTCAAGCGGGTGCTGACGGATATCCGTGAGGGTCGCAGGGCTGATACGAGGGGGTGGATGTTTAGGATATAAGCCCTGGACGCGGCGAGGGGCCATTGAGGAGGAGAAATATTGGTCCAGGAAGCCCGTTTTCCTCATTTTTTGTGAAATTATTTGTTTATTTCCCGATAGGGTGCTAGCTTTGCAGTCCCAAAATAAAATAGGTTCAGAATGCCTACGATACAACAATTAGTAAGAAAAGGAAGAGAGATCATTCGCGCAAAAAGCAAATCCCGTGCTCTGGACGCATGTCCGCAGCGTCGTGGTGTTTGTACCCGTGTTTACACGACAACTCCCAAGAAGCCTAACTCCGCGCTCCGTAAGGTGGCGAAGGTTCGTCTGACGAACAAGGTGGAGGTTATCGCATATATTCCGGGTGAAGGGCACAATCTCCAGGAGCACTCCATCGTGCTGATCCGCGGAGGTCGTGTGAAGGATCTTCCTGGTGTACGTTACCACATTGTTCGTGGCAGCCTGGATACGGCCGGTGTGAAGGATCGTAAGAAGAGCCGCTCCAAGTATGGCACCAAGAAGGACAAACCAGGAGCAAAACCCGCAGCAAAGAAATAATAACGAAGCGGACCACGGGTCCGCTGGCCGAAGGCCCATCATATACCGTGCACCGGGATGGGTTAATTTCGGAGAAAAGCTATCCCGGTGCATATAACTATAGTAATTCCATCAAGCAATGAGGAAAACACAAGCCAAAAAATTACCGCTGGCCCCAGATGCAAAGTACAATGACAAGCTGGTGACCCGCTTTGTGAACAACCTGATGTGGCAGGGTAAGAAGAACACGGCTTTCAATATATTTTACGATGCCATGGACAAGGTGGCGAAGCAGACCAACGAGGACGGGTATGAGATTTGGAAAAGGGCTCTGTCCAATGTTACCCCGGCCGTAGAAGTACGCAGCCGTCGTATCGGTGGCGCGACTTTCCAGATCCCTTCTGAAGTTCGCCCTGACAGGAAAATCTCTCTGAGCATGAAGTGGCTGATCCGCTATAGCCGGGAGAGAAACGGTCGTAGCATGGCTGATAAGCTGGCTGGTGAGATCGTTGCGGCGAGCAAGGGTGAAGGTGGTGCTTTCAAGAAGAAGGAAGATACGCATCGTATGGCTGAGGCTAACAAGGCTTTTGCCCACTTTAAAGTATAGATTAACTACTTTTTATATATCAAAGAGCCCTGCGGTTTACCGTGGGGTTTTTTGGTTTTTAGGCCGCTGGGGGTATTGGGGGCTCCGGGGAGTGTTTGGGGCCGGGGAGCATCGACGGGGGGCATGCCCTGGGCGAGGACCGACGGGGGAACGTGAACGGGGAAGCAAACGGGGGAAGCAAACGGGGGAAGCAAACGAGGGAAGCAAACGGGGGAAGCAAACGGGGAAGGGTGGGGACCCGAGGCGGGGACCGGGGAGGCCCTGGAGCTGGGTAAATTTTGTGTGTAAAGGACCATTGGGCTGCGTTTTGCATGGAATATTTTAGTTACCTTTGCGCACCGAATTTAATTTCATCCCGGAGGAGGGTTCAGGAGACGGGAATTTGGGGGAAAGGGGGATGAAAATCAGGGATTTGGGAGAAAACTAATAGATTCAAACTTTTTAATAATTAAAAATGGCAGACTTAAAATTTCAAAGAAACTTCGGGATTGCGGCTCACATCGATGCCGGCAAAACCACCACCACGGAGCGAATCTTACGCTACACGGGGATGATTCACAAAATCGGTGAGGTGCATGACGGTGCTGCTACTACCGACTGGATGGAGCAGGAAAAGGAGAGGGGTATCACGATCACCTCCGCGGCTGTAAGCTGCCAATGGAACTTCCCTACCGTAAAAGGTACGGCAGATGCCAATACCAAAAAATACTATTTCAATATTATCGATACTCCGGGTCACGTGGATTTCACCGTTGAGGTGGAGCGCTCCATGCGTGTTCTGGACGGTCTGATCGCTCTGTTCTCTGCAGTTGACGGGGTTGAGCCTCAGTCCGAGACGGTATGGCGTCAGGCTAACCGTTACAAGGTACCGCGTATCGGCTTTGTCAACAAGATGGACCGCAGCGGCGCTGACTTCCTGATGGTGGTCAACCAGGTGCGCGAGATGCTCGGCGCCAAGGCCGTTCCCCTGCAGCTGCCGATAGGCGCTGAAGATGATTTCAAGGGGGTGGTCGACCTGATCAAGATGAAGGGTATCATCTGGCATATGGAAACAGAAGGTATGACCTTCGACGAGATCCCCGTGCCTGCTGACATGAAGGAAGAGGCTGAAGAGTGGAGGGCAAAGCTCGTTGAAGCCGTTGCCGAATACGACGACAAGCTGATGGAGAAATTCTTCGAAGATCCCAACAGCATTACGGAAGAAGAGATGCACGAGGCTATCCGCAAGGCTACGCTCGACCTGAGCATCGTTCCGATGATGTGTGGCTCTTCCTTCAAGAACAAGGGTGTGCAGACTGCGCTGGATGCCGTTTGCCGCTACCTGCCTTCTCCGGTCGATATCGAAGATACGCATGGTACAGACCCCAACACGGGCGAGACCCTGATCCGCAAGGCCAACGCGAAAGAGCCTTTCGCTGCACTGGCTTTCAAGATCATGACCGACCCCTTCGTAGGTCGTCTGGCCTTCTTCCGCTGTTATAGCGGTCACCTGGATGCCGGTTCCTATGTTCTTAATGTCCGTAGCGGCAAGAAAGAGCGTATCAGCCGTATCATGAAGATGTTCGCCAACAAGCAGAACCCGATCGACTTCATCGAAGCCGGTGATATCGGCGCGGCAGTAGGTTTCAAGGAAATCAAGACCGGTGACACGCTGTGTGACGAAGATCATCCGATCACGCTGGAGAATATGTTCATCCCTGAGCCGGTTATCGCGGTCGCCGTTGAGCCGAAGACGCAGGCGGACGTGGACAAGATGGGTTTGGCTATTTCCAAGCTCGTAGAAGAGGATCCCACCCTCCGCGTAAATACAGATGAAGATACGGGTCAGACCATCCTTCGTGGTATGGGTGAGCTGCACCTGGAGATCATTATCGATCGTATGAAACGTGAGTTCAAGGTTGAAGTTAACCAGGGCGCTCCCCAGGTTGCTTATAAAGAAGCGTTCACCAAGTCGGTTCAACACCGTGAGGTGCTGAAGAAGCAGACGGGTGGTCGTGGTAAGTTCGCCGATATCCAGTTCGAGATCGGGCCTGCCGATGAAGAGTGGCTGAAGGAGAACGAAGGAAAGGATTTCCAGTTCGTCAACGATATTTTTGGTGGTAGCATTCCCAAGGAATTCATCCAGCCGATACAGAAGGGTTTTGACAGCTGTATGGGGACGGGCGTACTGGCCGGCTATCCGCTGACCAGCATGAAGGTCCGGGTATTCGATGGTAGCTACCACGATGTTGACTCCGATGCAATGAGCTTTGAGCTTTGCGCCAAATCCGGTTTCCGTGAAGCTGGTGTAAAGGCCAAGCCCCAGCTGCTGGAGCCCATCATGAAGGTGGAAGTTCTGACTCCCGACCAGTACATGGGTGACGTGACGGGTGACCTTAACCGTCGTCGCGGTATCCTGGAAGGTATGGACAGCCGGAACAACCTGCAGGTCATCAAGGCTAAGGTGCCCCTGAGAGAGATGTTCGGTTATGTGACCGAGCTTCGCTCGATGAGCTCTGGCCGTGCTACCTCCACCATGGAGTTCTCTCACTATGCTCCGGCGCCGAACAATATCGCCGAAGAAGTGATCGCCAAGGTGAAAGGTAAAAAGGTGAATGCCTAATATTTACCGGTAGACAAACAAATATTAAAAGCCCCGCCCTACAGGCGGGGCTTTATTTTTGATAGTAATTAAAAAACCAACATATGAAAGTAAAACTGGTGTTTTTAGTCCTCGTGCTGGCAGGGGCGGGTTCCCTTTCTGCCTCTGCACAGGTATATGTCACCGTGCGTCCCCAATGGCATCGCGTGGAAAGAAGGCCTGCAGGGCCTCACGGAAATGTGTGGATCGAAGAAGACTGGGCGTACGAGGGCGGCAGATATGTTGCTGTAGGCAATCACTGGGCTGCTCCTCCTCATCCGGGCTGGGTATGGGTCCAGGGACGCTGGGTACATGAGCGCAGGGGATGGCAGTGGATCCCGGGTCGCTGGAGAAGGCGGTAAAGCCGGAGATTTTCGTGTATATTGACGCATCAAAATTTCTTCGATCATGCGTCTGTTCATGGTGAGTTGCATCCTATGTTATTTCAGTACCGTTAACGCTCAGCCAGGGTCTTCTAATTTGAAATGGAATAAGGAGGGAGATGAGTACTATACGGCGAGTGGCGGGAATATCAACCGGGCCAATATGCTGGGTGGCGAGAAGGTGGTCGTCGAGCGGGAATGGCTGAGGCCGGAGGGGAAGCTGACCCCGCTGGATATCCGCAGTTTTGAATTCTCGGAGGACGGGAGTCAGGTGATGATCTTTACGAATGCTAAGCGCGTGTGGCGGTATGATACGAGGGGGGACTACTGGGTGCTGAATCTGCACACGCATGTGTTGCGCCAGGTAGGGAAGAGCCACCCTGCTTCGTCGCTGATGTTCGCCAAATTCTCGCCGGACGGCACGAGAGTGGCTTTTGTCAGCGAGCATAATGTGTATGTAGAAGAGCTGTCGACGGAGAAGGAGAAATGTCTTACTTCGACCAACGGGACCCGCAAGCTGATCAACGGAACTTTTGACTGGGTATACGAAGAAGAGCTGGAATGCCGGGATGGTTTCCGGTGGAGCCCGGATGGCCGGTACATCGCCTACTGGCAGATAGATGCCAACCAGGTAAAGGACTATCTGATGCTGAATACGACCGACTCGATCTATCCTTTTGTCGTGCCGGTAGAATATCCCGTAGCCGGCGAGCCGGCTTCTCCTTACAAGATCGGGGTCGTGGATGTGAGCACGGGGGCTAACCGGTGGATGGATATTCCCGGCGACCCTGCCCAGAGCTATCTGCCACGGATGGAATGGGCGGATAATTCCTCGGAGCTGGTATTGCAGCAGCTGAACAGGAAACAGAATGAAAGCAGGCTTTTTTTGAGCGATATCGCGACCGGGAAGACCACTCCCTTCTACGAAGAGAGGGACAGCGCTTATATCGAATGTAAGGGGGCCTGGCAGGATGGAGTGATAGCCGGCTGGGACTGGATCAATGGCGGGAAGGAGTTTTTATGGGTAACGGAGAAGGACGGCTGGAGGCATATCTACCGGGTTAGCCGGGATGGGAAGAAGGAAACCCTGGTTACGAAGGGGGATTATGATATTATCCGGGTCTCCCTGGTCGATGAGAAAAGCAATATGGTCTATTTTATAGCCAGTCCGGATAATGCGACGCAGAAATACCTGTTCAGGACCCGGCTGGATGGCAAGGGGAAGCTGGAGAGGCTGACGCCTTTAAGCGAACCTGGGACGAACGGGTACGATATTGCGCCGGGCGGGCATTATGCGTTGCACGTCTATAGCAGCGCCAATAAGGGGGATGCCCAGGAGTGGGTCCGGCTTCCCGGGCACGAGGTGCTGGCCAGGAGCTCGCCGGGGGCTGGCGATGGGCCGTCGTCGGGGAAGAAGGTCGAATTCTTTACCGTCAGGACAGGGGATGGGGTCGAGATGGACGGCTGGATGGTGAAGCCGGTACCGTGGGATTCCTCCAAAAAGTACCCCGTCGTATTTTACGTTTATGGCGAGCCGGCGGCACAGACGGTAACCGATGAGTATGGGACGGGCAACAATTATCTGTATACGGGGAATATGGCGGCGGACGGGTATGTCTATATCAGCCTCGATAACCGGGGGACGCCGGCTCCGAAGGGCCGGGTCTGGCGGAAATCGATCTACCGGAAGATCGGGCGGCTGAATATCCGGGACCAGGCGATGGGGGCGAAGGAGGTGCTGAAATGGCCCTGGATCGATAAGGACCGGGTGGCGGTCTGGGGCTGGAGCGGGGGAGGGTCTTCTACGTTGAACCTGCTGTTCCAGTATCCCGATATCTACAAGACAGGGATTGCGGTTGCGGCTGTGGACGACCAGACCAGCTATGACAATCTCTACCAGGAAAGGTATATGGGGCTGCCTTCCGAGAACCGGGAGGACTATGCGGCGGGGTCGCCCATAACCTATGTTAAAGGATTGAAAGGTAATCTTTTATATATTCACGGGACGGGGGATGACAATGTGCATTATCAGAATGCCGAGCGGTTATTGAATGCGCTGGTGAAGTATAATAAAGTGTTTCAGTATATGGCCTATCCGAACCGCAGTCATGGGATATTTGAGGGGGAGGGGACGCAGCAGCATCTGGCGCATTTGTATACGGATTTTTTGAGGAGGAACTGTCCGCCGGGGGCGCGACCTCAGGGGGGAGTGGGGCAGGCAGGGGGATGGTAGGGGTAGAATGGGGCCGCAGTGGCGGGAAAATGAGGGGTAGCCGGCCCTGCGGCTGGTAGAAATATGAGGGAATTTTCAAAAAAAGGTTCAATTATTTGGGCGGGTACTGAAAATCCTCGCTTTTTTGAAAAAGTGTCGCGAGAATTTTCAGTACAATTTTAAAATTTGTTGGCCAAATCCTTGGCCAGTGGTAAACAATTACATACCTTTGCATCCCCGTTCGAAAAATGGGATTTGGCTTATGTCTCAACGAATCAGAATCAAATTACAGTCATACGATCACAATCTGGTGGACAAATCCGCTGAGAAGATCGTTAAAACGGTACGTAGTACTGGTGCAGTGGTAACAGGTCCTATTCCTTTACCTACTCGTAAGAAGATCTTTACAGTACTGCGTTCGCCGCACGTTAACAAGAAGGCTCGTGAGCAGTTTCAGCTGCATACACACAAGCGTCTGTTGGACATCTATACTTCCTCTTCGAGGACTGTAGACGCCCTGTCCAAACTGGATCTGCCTTCGGGTGTGGATGTTGAGATCAAAGCCTGACCGGGTCTTATGATCTTTCCGGAAAAGGATTTTCCAGGGGGATCGTGGTGGAGGATTATCCTAGCGCCACAAGCAATGGTCGAAAAGTTCTTTCAAAATCTATCTATAAACTCCCGGCTGCGGTTGGGATAAAATAGCGCTGGATTTGGCCCGCTTCGGTCACACGTGACAGTGAATTGAGAGATGAGATAAGGAAGCAAAGGGCGAAAATTGAGTAAACTTACTTCGGGGGGCCTGTGATCAGGCTGAACGGGGTGATACATATGAACAAGCCATTCAGGGTTTGTTTACTGCCGGTACTTCTGTCTGACCCCGGATCCACACAAGGTGGTGAATCCAAAGATTAACGGGGAAAGACGCAAAGAAAAGGTCGGCTGCAAACGAGGGATTGAAGTTATAGATCGATGCTACACTGCCTGTAGTAAGTCTATGGCCGGTCTCATACCCGATGGCATAAATTTTTAAAAGAAATGAAAGGCATTATTGGAAAAAAAATCGGGATGACCAGCATCTTCAGTCCTGACGGCAAACAAACCGCCGTCACGATCATTGAGGCAGGTCCCTGTGTCGTTACACAGGTTAAGACAAAAGAAACAGACGGTTACACTTCCCTCCAGCTGGCTTTTGGCGACAAGAAAGAAAAGCACACTACTGCTGCAGAAAAAAATCACTTCGCAAAGTCGGGCAGCTCTCCCAAACAGTTCGTTAAAGAATTCCGCAATTTTTCCATAGAGAAGGCCTTAGGTGAGTCTATTACCGTTGACATTTTCGCAGAAGGCGATAAGGTCGAGGTTGTTGGCACTTCCAAGGGTAAGGGTTTTCAGGGTGTCGTTAAGCGCCATGGCTTCCATGGTGTGGGCGAGCAGTCTCACGGTCAGCATGACCGTCAGCGTGCTCCCGGTTCTCTGGGTAACTCTTCCGATGCCAGCCGTGTAATGAAGGGTGTCCGTATGGCGGGCCGCATGGGTGGTGATCGTGTGAAGGTGAAGAGCCTGAAGGTAGTGAAGATCTTCCCTGAGAAGAACTACATCCTGGTCAGCGGATGTGTACCTGGTCACAACGGAGCAATTGTTTTAATTCAGAAGTAAGAATCATAGGTGGGCCACAGGTCCGCCGGCCGAAGGCCCATCATAAGAACGTGCGACGGGGATGGGTGGATTCGAAGGAAACCAGACCCGGAGCACATAAATCGAACTACAATGCAAGCAGACGTTTTAAATATAGAAGGAAAGAAGACAGGCAGGACGGTTGAGTTGCCGGAGGAGATCTTTGGGATCGAGCCGAATGACCACGTGATCTACCTGGCCGTTAAGCAATATCTTGCCGCTCAGCGTCAGGGTACCCACAAAGTGAAGACCCGTCTGGAAGTACAAGGTTCCAGCAAGAAGCTTCATCGTCAGAAGGGTACGGGTGGCAGCCGTAAGGGTAACCTGCGTAACCCTTTGTACAAGGGTGGTGGTACGATCTTCGGCCCCAAGCCCCGCGACTATGATTTCAAGCTGAACCGTAAGGTGAAGGATCTGGCCAAGATGTCTGCCCTGGCTCACAAGGCCAAGGAGAATGCCATCGTGGTTGTAGAGGATATCAAGATGGAGTCGCCTAAGACCAAGCAGCTCGCTTCTACGCTGAAGAGCCTGAACATCGCCGACAAGAAAGTGCTGTTCGTACTGCCTGGCGAAGAGAGCGAGAACCTGTTCCTGAGCCTGCGCAATGTACCGACTGTAGAAGGTACGCTGCTGGCTGATATCAATACTTATGATATCGTCAATGCACAGGTGCTGGTGTTGTCCGAGTCGGCTGCGAAGATCTTTGCTGACGAGGAAGTGGGTGCTTAATAATTGTAATAACGAAAAAAAATTATAAGAGATGAAACTCTCTGAAGTTCTAGTAAAACCGATACTGACAGAAAAGGCGAATTCTCAGCAGGACAAGCTGCGGAGATATGCTTTCCGTGTCAACCGTAAGGCCAACAAGCTGGAGATCAAGAAGGCTGTTGAAGAATTCTATGGTGTCAACGTGATCGACGTGAACACTGTTGTAGTACCGGGAAAGAATAAGACCCGTTTTACCAAGGCGGGTTATGTTCAGGGTCGTAAGCCTGCCTACAAAAAGGCTTTGGTCACTGTGGCTGATGGTGAGACGATCGATCTCTACGCAGCCATCTAATTTAAATTAAGTATTAAAGCACGCGAAGCTGATAAGTTCGCAAAAACGATAAAAAAGACATGGCACTAAAAAAATACAAACCGATCACAGCCGGAACCCGCTGGAGAATCGGAAACGCCTATGCCGAGATCACTACGGATACTCCGGAGAAGAGCCTGCTGGAAAAAGTAAAGTCTACGGGTGGTCGTAACGTACAGGGTAGGAGAGCGATGCGCTATATGGGCGGCGGTCACAAGAAGATGTACCGTATCGTCGACTTCAAGCGTAACAAGAAGGGCATCAATGCGACTGTTGCTTCGATCGAGTATGATCCGAACCGTACGGCTTTTATCGCGTTGCTGAACTATGCGGATGGTGAGAAGAGGTATATTCTGGCCCCCCAGGGACTGCAGGTTGGCGCTACGGTAACGTCCGGTGACGCTGTTGCTCCTGAGGTTGGGAATGCGCTGATGATGAAGAATATGCCGCTGGGTACCAATGTACACAATATCGAAATGCAGCCTGGTCAGGGTGGCAAGCTGGTGCGCAGCGCCGGTACTTCCGCTCAGCTGACCAACAAGGAAGAAAAATATGCGGTGTTGAAGATGCCTTCCGGCGAATTGAGGAAGGTACTGATCAACTGCTATGCTACAGTTGGTGTGGTCTCTAACAGTGATCACTCTCTGCAGAGCATGGGTAAGGCGGGTCGCAACCGTTGGAAGGGTATCCGTCCGAGAAACCGTGGTGTAGCGATGAACCCTGTAGATCACCCGATGGGTGGTGGCGAAGGTAAGGCCTCCGGTGGTCAGCCTCGCAGCAGGAACGGTCAGTACAGCCGTGGTCTGAAGACCCGTCAGAAGGGCAAGGGCAGCGACAAACTGATCATTCAGAGGAAGAACGGTAAAAAATTAGCGAAATAATTTAACTATCAATCAATGGGTCGTTCAATTAAAAAAGGTCCTTACGTAGACTCCAACCTCGAAGACAAGATCCTGGCCATCAATGAAGGTACGGCCAAGAAAGGGGTGATTAAAACCTGGAGCCGTCGTTCCACTATTACCCCCGATTTCGTGGGTCATACGCTGGCAGTACACAACGGTAACAAGTTCATCCCTGTGTATGTGACGGAGTTCATGGTGGGACATAAGTTAGGTGAGTTTGCGCCTACCCGCAACTTCAAAGGACATTCAAGTAAAAAGATAGCTTAACGTGGTGAGTGGGGGATCCCACGGACCAAAGCGGACCACAGGTCCGCCGCCGAAGGCAGACAAAAACGATTTCCCGCCGAGGGGTTAAATTGGAGAGGAAGCCCGAGGCGGGAATAAAAACAAAATAAAAATGGAAGCAGTAGCTAAATTGAGAAATTACCCGACGTCGCCCCGTAAGATGCGCTTGCTGGCTGATGAGATCCGTGGTATGCACGTTGAGAAGGCCCTGGCCTTGCTCGAGCATCATCCTCAGCATTCCTCTACTCCGCTGCATAAGCTGTTGTGGTCTGCGGTGAAGAACTGGGAGCAGAAGAACGAAGGTCAGAGCGCAGCCGATGCTGCTCTGGTTGTTAAAACGGTTTTTGTCGATGGCGGCAGGACTTTGAAGCGTATGCGCCCGGCCCCCCAGGGCAGAGGTTATCGTGTCCGCAAGCGGAGCAATCACGTAACCATCATCGTTGACGCAAAAGTTTCGGAAAATTAATTGATAAAACTTATTTAATTATAAACATGGGTCAGAAAACGAATCCTATTGGGGCAAGACTCGGGATCATCCGCGGATGGGAGTCCAACTGGTATGGCAGCAAGAAAGATTATGCTACCAAGCTGATCGAGGATAACAAGATCAGAACTTACCTGAATGCCCGTATCAATAAGGGGGGAATTGCCAAGATCGTTATCGAGCGTACGCTCAATAAGCTGATCGTAACGATCCACACTTCCAAGCCTGGTATCATCATCGGTAAAGGTGGTGGTGAGGTTGACAGGATCAAGGAAGAGCTGAAGAAGCTGACGGGTAAGGATGATGTCCAGATCAATATCCTGGAGATCCGTCGTCCTGAGCTGGATGCCAACATCGTTGGGGATACCATCGCCCGCCAGATCGAGAACCGTATCAACTACAAGCGTGCTATCAAGATGGCGATCGCTTCTGCGCTGCGCATGGGTGCTGAGGGGATCAAGATCAAGGTGAGCGGCCGTCTGGGTGGTGCTGAAATCGCCCGTACGGAAGAGATCAAGCAGGGACGTACTCCGCTGCACACGCTGCGGATGGATATCGACTATGCGAATGTGTTTGCGCTGACGGTGTATGGCAAGATCGGTATCAAGGTATGGATCTGTAAGGGTGAAGTACTGGCGAAGAGGGACCTGAACCCCAACTTCGTGGGTGGTAAGGAAGGTGGTCTTAGCGATCGTCGGGATAGAAGGGATGGTGACCATGGACATGGCAGGGATGACCGCCGTGGTGGTGGTGACCGTGATCGTCGCGGCGGTGGTGGTCACAGGGATGATCGGCGTGGCGGTGGTGAGCATCGTGGTGGCGGAGATCGTCGCGGTGGTGGAGATCGCAGGCATTAATCGCAGTGGTTGCGCCCGGAACGGGGAGAACCGAAGTAAAAATAGAAACAAGAATCTCGAAAATAATTCAAGATGTTACAACCGAAAAGAACAAAGCATAGGAAAGCACAGAAGGGTCGTATCCGTGAGGTGGCTAAGAGGGGTGACACGATCTCTTTTGGTTCGTATGCTTTGAAATCGCTGGAAGCGATCTGGCTGACCAATCGCCAACTGGAAGCTGCCCGTCAGGCTTTGACCCGTGCTATGAAGCGTGAGGGGAATGTCTGGATCCGCGTTTTCCCTGACAAGCCTATTACCAAGAAGCCTCTTGAAGTGCGTATGGGTAAAGGTAAAGGTAACCCTGAATACTGGGCGGCAGTAGTCGAGCCGGGTCGTATCCTGTTCGAAGCTGACGGTGTACCGCTGTCGGTAGCGAAGGAAGCCCTGGAGCTGGCTGCGCAGAAGCTGCCGATCAAGACGAAGTTCATTGTTCGTCGTGATGTGGTAGCGTAAACGACCCGGAGGGGCGTTTGCGTCCGAAGGTTCCCGGGCAAAGCGAAGGGAACGAACGAGGAGGAGCAAGGAACGACGCTCCGACGAAGTTCTGAAAGAAGTGGACAGGAGGACCGAAGGTCCGCGTGAGACGGTGGGGTAATTTAAAACAAAGTAAAAAGACTATACGATGTCAAAGAGAATCGATTTTGTAAATAGCCTGAAGGACCAGAATGAAGCTGATCTGAAGGCCCGTATCCAGGAAGATGAGCTGCGCCTGAAGAAGCTGGAATTTGCGCATGCTATTTCTCCGCTGGAAAATCCGATGAGCATTCGCTCTTTGAGAAAGGATGTTGCCCGCCTGAAGACGGCGCTGGCGCAGAAGAAAACTAAGTAAAAGAATTGCCGTGCTGCCCCACCGGGCGAAATACGGCCGTAAAAAAGCAAAAAGCTAAAAAAATGGTTGAAAGAAATTTGCGCAAAACGAGGATCGGGGTGGTAAAGAGCAATAAGATGGATAAGACCATCACTGTGGCTGTTGAGCGGAAAGTGAAGCACCCCATCTATGGTAAGTTCGTAAAGAAGACTACCAGCTTCCATGCACACGACGAGAAGAATGAGTGCACCGTAGGTGACATCGTGAGGATCATGGAGAGCCGCCCGCTGAGCAAGACGAAGCGCTGGCGTATGGTGGAAGTCGTTGAGAAGGCGAAATAATAAAGTAGATATTAATTATATTTTTCGGATCCTGATGTGGTCCGGATCTAAAAGCTAATAAAATGATTCAGCAAGAAAGCAGATTAAATGTAGCTGATAACAGTGGTGCCAAGGAAGTATTGTGCATCCGGGTATTGGGTAACAGCGGCCAGGACTATGCCGGCATCGGTGACAAGATCGTTGTCACGGTCAAGGATGCATTGCCTTCCGGCGGGATCAAGAAGGGTACCGTTGCCAAGGCGGTTATCGTGCGGACCAAGAAGAAATTACGGCGTAAGGATGGCAGCTATATCAGCTTCGACGACAATGCTGTGGTATTGCTGAATGCTTCCGACGAGCCCCGCGGTACGCGTATCTTCGGACCTGTTGCCAGGGAACTGCGTGACAAGGGGTACATGAAGATCATATCTCTCGCGCCCGAGGTGTTGTAGATGTGGCGCGGCCGGTGATGCCGCTGGTGACGATAAATAAAGGATAAAGTCTCCGCTGCGACTCTAATGTCTGTGTGGGGGAAAAACATAAAAAAATGAGCAACAGATTTAAACCCAAGTTCAATATTAAAAAAGGTGATAGCGTGGTAGTGATCACCGGTGACGATAAGGACCCCAAGAAGGCCCGGAAAGTCCTGGAAGTTTATCCCGACAAGGCGAAGGTCCTGGTTGAGGGGGTGAACATCGTGACCAAGCACACCAAGCCTTCCGCACAGAACACCAAGGGTGGCATCGTGAAGAAGGAAGCTCCCATCGCGATCTCCAACATCATGTTGTGGGATGCCAAGACTGGCGGCGCCACGAAGGTTAAGCGCAGCAGGGAGAACGGGAAATTAGTTCGCATCGCTAAAAAATCAGGGGAGGTTATCAAATGAGTACTGCAAAATACACTCCGCGTCTGGCAGATAAGTACAAGAAAGAGGTTGTACCTGCCCTTATGAAGAAATTCGGTTATGAAACGATCATGCAGGCTCCCAAGCTTGAGAAGATCTGTATCAACCGTGGTGTTAATGGCGCTGTCACCGACAAGAAGCTGGTGGAAGTTGCTGTTGACGAGCTGACGATGATCACCGGCCAGAAGGCTGTGACCACGCAGTCCAAGAAGGACATCTCGAACTTCAAGCTGCGTAAGAACATGCCGATCGGTGCGCGTGTTACGCTGCGTGGCGAGAAGATGTTCGAATTCCTGGATCGCCTGGTATCTACGGCTCTGCCCCGTGTACGTGACTTCAAGGGTATCAACGAGAAGTCGTTCGATGGCCGCGGTAACTATACGCTGGGTATCACCGAGCAGATCATCTTCCCCGAGATCGATATCGACAAGGTGAACAAGATCACGGGTATGGATATCACGTTCGTGACCACTGCCGGTACCAACGAGGAGGCGTATGAGCTGCTGAAAGAGCTGGGCATGCCTTTCCGTAACATGCGCAAGGAAGAACAATAATTAAAATACTAAACGTAATAAAACATGGCTAAAGAGTCTGTAAAGGCTAGACAAAGGAAAAGGGAAGCGTTGTCAGCGAAGTATGCTGAAAAGCGCGCCGCTTTAAAAGCCGCCGGTGATTATAAAGCACTGGACCAGCTGCCCAGGAACGCGTCTCCTGTAAGGCTGAAGAACCGCTGCCAGCTGACTGGCCGCCCCAGGGGATATATCCGTTATTTCGGTATCTCCAGGGTTATCTTCCGTGATATGGCCCTCGCAGGCAAGATCCCGGGCGTTAAGAAAGCCAGCTGGTAATATTTTCCCCTATGGGGTGAGGATATCGCATTGTAATAATTTTTGATAATCTTTTTTAATTGTAGATAGACAATGGTTACTGATCCAATAGCAGATTTTCTGACGAGAATCCGTAATGCACAGATGGCGAATCACCGGATCGTTGAGATCCCGGCTTCGAACCTTAAGAAGCGTATGACTGAAATACTGTACGACAAGGGATATATCCTGAAGTACAAGTTCGAGGATGACAGCAAACAGGGTGTTATCAAGATCGCATTGAAGTATGATCCGGCTACCAAGGAGCCTGCGATCAAGTCTCTGGAGAGAGTCAGCCGTCCGGGTCTGCGTCAGTACGCGAGCCCTGCTGAATTCCAGCGCGTGAAGAATGGTCTTGGCGTATCGATCATCTCTACCTCCAAGGGTGTAATGACGGACAAGGAAGCGAAGCTGCAGAATGTCGGCGGCGAAGTGCTTTGCTATATTTATTAGTCGAACAGGCCTGCTGCGATGAGCGGCGGGCCATTGTAATATAAGAGCTTCCGGTACATTAAGCCAGTACCTATACAGGCTGATCGGCCGGGGGCGGGAAATGAATAACAATCATCTAATTAATTGAACTAATTATGTCACGTATAGGTAAACAGCCGATCGCCCTCCCGAAGGGTGTGACCGTAACGGTAGGCTCGGATAATGTATTGACCGTAAAGGGCCCCAAAGGGGAACTGAAGCAGACTATCGACCGCGATATCAAGGCAGAGGTAAAGGACGACCACCTGATCTTCACCCGTCCGACGGACCAGATCCGTCACCGGGCGCTGCATGGTCTGTACCGTGCGCTTTTGCAGAACATGGTAAAGGGTGTTACTGATGGATATAAGAGGCAGCTGGAGCTGATCGGTGTAGGTTTCAAGGCGTCCAACCAGGGCAATATCCTGGACCTGGCGTTGGGTTATTCTCACAATATCATCTTCGAAGTTCCCAAGGAGCTGAAGCTGGCTACTTCCCAGGAAAAAGGGGAGAACCCCAAGATCACGCTGGAAGGCATCGACAGGCAGCTGATCGGCCAGGTTGCGGCTAAGATCCGTGGTCTGCGTAAGCCTGAGCCGTACAAGGGTAAGGGTGTGCGTTATGTGGGTGAAGTGGTTCGCAAGAAGGCTGGTAAGTCGGCAGGTAAATAAACTCCGGCGCAGCTTTAAATAAATTTTAAAAAACGCCTCCTGGTTGGAATCAGGAGGTTCAAATAAAGAAAAAATGGTTACGAAAGCAATCAGAAGACAAAAGATCAAGTTCCGCGTCCGCAAGAAAATTGCGGGTACGGCTCAGCGGCCGAGACTGTCCGTGTTTCGCAGCAACAGCGATATTTACGCACAGCTGATCGACGACGATGGCGCGAAGACATTGGCTTCGGCTTCTTCTAAAGACAAGGATATCGTGGCTCAGAAGGGTACGAAGTCCGAGAAGAGCAAGCTGGTTGGTGCGGCTGTAGCACGCAAGGCTGTCGAGCTGGGTTTGAAGGATGTGATCTTCGATCGTGGCGGTTATCTGTATCATGGCCGTGTTAAGGCTTTGGCAGAGGGCGCCCGTGAAGGTGGTCTGAATTTTTAATCAGTAAAGAATTTTTGTAAAAAGCTTCGTAAATAATTACAATGTCAAAAGTTATCTTAAACAGAGTTAAAGCCGGTGACCTGGAACTGAAGGAAAAGGTTGTTGCGATCAATCGTGTTGTAAAGACGACCAAGGGTGGCCGGGCATTCAGCTTCTCTGCATTGGTGGTTGTCGGAAATGAGAACGGCGTAGTCGGTCATGGTCTGGGCAAAGCCAAGGAAGTTCAGGAAGCGATAACCAAGGGTATAGAAGATGCGAAGAAGAACCTGATCAAGGTTCCGGTGATGCATGGCACTATCCCTCACGACCAGCTGGCCAAGGAAGGCGCTGCCAAGGTGCTGATCAAGCCCGCTGCTCATGGTACGGGTGTGATCGCCGGAGGCAGCATGCGTGCAGTGCTGGAGAGCGCCGGTGTAACGGACGTTCTGGCTAAGTCGCTGGGTTCCGCCAATCCCCACAACGTGGTGAAGGCTACGTTCAAGGCGCTGGCAATGCTGCGTGAGCCTATCAACGTCAGCCGGACCCGTCATATCTCATTAAAGAAAGTTTTTAACGGATAATCTGCCGCCCGGCTCTTGTGGACCGATGGTCCGCGGTGGGTGGTTCAAATGAATTTATCATGGCAAAGATCAAGATCACGCAAGTAAAGAGTGGTATCGACCGTCCTGAGCGTCAGAAGCAGACCCTGCTCGCGCTGGGGCTGAAGAAGATGCATGCTACCAAGGAAGTGGAAGCTACTCCGCAGATACTGGGTATGGTCCGTACGGTGGAGCACCTGGTGAAAGTGGAAGAAGTAAAGTAAATGAATTATTTGCGGGCCGTTTAAGGTCCGCTCGCGAGGGGCGATTCCCCGTAAGTAAAAATCAAAACAATGAATTTACACACGATCAGGCCTGCAAAAGGCGCAACGCATAAAGAGAAACGTTTAGGCCGCGGTGAAGCTTCCGGTAAGGGTGGTACTTCGACCAAGGGTAACAAGGGTGGACAGAGCCGTGCCGGTTATCAGCGCAAGATGGCTCACGAGGGTGGTCAGATGCCTATCCAGAGAAGGATCCCCAAGCGTGGTTTCAACAATATTCACCGGGTAGAATATAAAGTTTTCAACCTGGGTCAGATCGAGCAGCTGGCTGAGAAGTACAGCCTCACCGAATTCACTCCTGAAAATCTGTATATCAATGGTTTAATCGCTCAGACCGACCGGGTTAAGATCCTGGGTAACGGGGAGCTGAAGACCAAGCTTACCTTCAAGGTGAATGCAGTGAGCGAAAAAGCGAAGGCTGCTATCGAAGGGGTTGGAGGAACAGTCGAAATTTTGAAATAATTTTTATGTAGCTTTACAGACGCATCGGAGTGGTGCGTCTTTTGGCATTTGTTAAACTTACATTGTTCCCGTGAAGAAACTCTTACAGACACTACGAAATATATGGAGCATCGAGGATCTTAAAAGTAAGATCATCGTGACGTTGACCTTGTTATTCGTTTATCGTTTTGGTACGTATATCGTGTTGCCGGGTATCGATCCCAACCAGCTGAGCGCGCTCAACGGTAATGCAAAGGGCGGGGCGCTCGGTCTGATCGACGCGTTTTCGGGTGGCGCCTTTTCCCAGGCGTCTATTCTTGCGCTGGGGATCATGCCATATATCTCCGCCAGCATCTTCATGCAGCTGATGACGATCCTGATCCCGCAGATGCAGAAAGTTCAGAAAGAAGGCGCCAGTGGTCAGAAGAAGATCAACCAGTGGACCCGTTATCTGACGGTGATCGTGACCTTTGTCCAGGCTTATGCCTATGTCACCTATCTGAAGAACCTCGGTAAGGAAGCTATCATCGACTCTTTCAGCGCCTATTTCTGGCTGACGACCCCGATCGTCCTGACGGCAGGCACCCTGTTCGTCATGTGGCTGGGTGAGAAGATCACCGATAAGGGTCTTGGAAATGGTACTTCTCTCATCATCATGATCGGGATCCTTGCCCGTCTGCCCCGCAGCTTTGTCCAGGAATGGAATGCGAAGCTCGCCAAAGGCACGGGGGGCATTCTGATCTTCGTTATCGAGGTATCGGTGCTTATCGCCATCATCATGGGGCTGATCATTCTGATCCAGGGTGTCCGCAAGGTTCCGGTCAATTACGCCAAGCAGATCGTTGGTAACCGCCAGTTCAACGGCGCGCGCCAGTTCCTGCCGCTGAAAGTCAACAGCGCCGGTGTAATGCCGATCATCTTCGCGCAGGCGATCATGTTCCTGCCGACGATCTTCGCGAGCTTTGATTCTACCAAGGGTCTCGCGAGACTGTTCTCCGATCCCAGGGATGTTATCCATATGGTGATCTACGGCGTTATCGTAATAGGTTTCACTTTCCTGTATACGGCCCTGATCTTTAATCCCAAGCAGATCGCAGACGACCTGAAGCGGAACAACGGATTTATTCCGGGTGTCAAGCCTGGTCAGCCTACGGCGGACTATATCGGTTCGGTCATGGACAAGATCACCCTTCCGGGCGCTTTCCTGCTGGCTATCGTCGGTATCCTGCCGGGTTTTGCCCAGCGTCTGGATATCACTCAGGGTTTTGCATCCTTCTTCGGTGGTACTTCGCTGCTGATCATGGTGGGTGTTATCCTTGATTCTCTGCAACAGATCGAGACCCAGCTGCTGATGCGTCAGTACGACGGTCTGATGAAGAGCGGTCGGATACAGGGACGGCAGTCTTCTGTAGCGAGCTCTGTGATCTAGTGGGACGAATAAACATTTTTATATTTAACCTGTCAGGTAATAAAGCCTAACAGCCCCTGAACCAACGCCTTGGTTCAGGACATAAAAGAAAAAACGAGGCCCGCCCCATTTTTTTGTGAGGGGTGGGCGTCGTTTTTAACGTTAGTAAGATATGATCCATTACAAGACAAGCGCCGAGGTTGAGCTGATGCGTGACAGCGCCCGGCTGGTGAGCAAAACGCTTGCAGAGGTCGCCAAGGTGCTCAAGCCCGGGATAACGACCCTGGAGCTGGACAAGCTGATCGCTGAATTTATCCGGGACAATGATGCCGTCCCTTCTTTTCTGAACTATCGAGGGTATCCATTCTCCTCGTGTATCTCTGTCAACGACGTGGTTGTGCACGGTTTTCCCAATGCGCAGCCATTGAGGGAGGGAGATATCATTTCGGTGGATATCGGGGTGATCAAGAAGGGCTGGCACGGTGACCACGCTTATACCTTCGCTATCGGTGATCCGGGTCCGGCGGTGATGCAGCTGATCCAGGTAACCAAGGAGGCCTTGTATAAAGGCATTGAGAAGGCGGTAGCCGGGGGCAGGGTTGGCGATATCGCCTATGCCGTCCAGGAGCATACCGAGAAGAAATATGGCTATGGCGTTGTCCGTGAGCTGGTAGGACATGGCCTGGGCAAACACCTGCACGAAGACCCGCAGGTTCCGAACTACGGCCGCCGGGGTACCGGAGCCAAACTGAAGGAAGGTCTGGTGCTGGCGATCGAACCGATGATCAATCTGGGGAAAAGAGAAGTATATACGGAGAGTGACGGATGGACGGTGCGCACCAACGACCACCATCCCTCGGTACATTTTGAGCATGACGTGTGCGTGAAGAAGGGACATGCGGATATTCTTTCGGATTATAGCATTATTGAGGCGGAGGAATTGAAAAACCCTCACCTTTTCACCGGGCAGGCGGTTGAGCTGCCTTCTTAAGATATTGCCCTCGTATGAGGGTTCAAGCGCCCCTCTCTGAGGGGCTTTTTTTATGTTATGAGTAAGCAACTGATCGTAATTGGCGGCGGCGCCGCGGGAATATTTTGTGCTGTTAATGCGGCTCGCAGGGCTCCCGGGCTGAAAGTGCTCGTGCTGGAGAAGACAGGCAAGCTGTTGAGCAAGGTCAGGGTCAGCGGCGGTGGGCGGTGTAATGTTACGCATGCCTGCTGGGATATCGGGGAGATGGCCAGGCGGTATCCGCGGGGCGGGCATTTTGTGCGGAAGGCGTTTCATCGGTGGTTCACGACGGATACGATCGATTGGTTTAAGGAACGTGGGGTGGAGCTGAAGACGGAGGAGGATGGGAGGATGTTCCCGGTGACTGATGATTCGCAGACGATTATAGACTGTTTGATGAAGGAGGTGAATCGATATGGGGTGGAAATTTGGATGCATGCGGAGGTTGTAGAGGTTCGGGCGGCGGGTGCCGGGGACGGTGGGGACGGTTTCCGGCTGGTTTTGAAGGATGGGCGGGAACTGGAGGCGGATTATGTCTGTGTTGCGTGTGGTGGCTATCCCAAGTCGGAGATGTTCGAATGGATAAGGAAATTGGGTCATACGGTAGAGGAGCCCGTGCCTTCTTTGTTTACCTTTAATATGCCGGGTGATCCGATCACGAAATTGATGGGAGTGTCGGTGCCGGAGGCGCAGGTGAAGATCGTGGGGAGCAAATTATCGGAAAAGGGCCCATTGCTGATAACGCATTGGGGAATGAGCGGCCCGGTGGTGCTGCGCCTGTCGGCCTGGGGAGCCCGGGAACTGGCGGGGGGCGGATATACCTTTGGGATCCAGGTCAACTGGCTACCTGAATTTACCGAATTGACGGCGCGGGAGCGGCTGCAGGAATTGAGATATGAGCGGGCAGGGCAGATGGTAGGGGGGAAGAATCCCTTTGGGCTGCCGCAGCGGTTATGGGAGTATTTTCTAATGACGGCGGGGATTGGGGAAGGGGTCCGTTGGGCAGACCTGCCTTCGAAGGAGCAGAATAAGCTGGTGAGCCTGCTTTGCGCTGGGAGTTACGCTGTGCAGGGTAAAACGACCTTTAAGGAGGAGTTTGTGACGGCTGGCGGGGTGAGGTTGTCGGAGGTCGATCCGTCGAGCTTTCAGAGCCGGAAGGCGCAGGGGTTGTTGTTTGCGGGGGAGACGCTGGATGTGGATGGGATCACCGGGGGATTCAATTTTCAGCATGCCTGGACGAGTGGCTGGGTGGCGGCGGATACGGTGGTGGAGATGGTGGGGTGATAGGAGGCGGGGACCGGGGGATACTAAAACCTACATAATATGAATACCAGTTTTGCACCGCAGCTGTCGCTAAAGGTGTTGGCGCCTGCGGTGGACTTTTATAAGAGGGCGTTTGGGGTGGAGGAGCTGCGTCTTTTTAAGAATGACGATGGGAGCGTTCACGTGGCCGAGCTGTCGTTCGATGGGGCCGTCTTTTTTTTGCATGAGGAGATGTCGCATAAGACCGAGCACGCGCCGGAGAGTCTGGGAGGGACGAGCGTGCTGGTGACAGTTTTTGTCGATGATCCGGATGCGTTGATGGACAGGGCTTTAGCGGCGGGTGCCCGGGAATTGAGTCCAATGCAGAGCTATGATTATGGCTACCGGCAGGGGGAGGTGGAGGATCCATGGGGGCATCACTGGATGATACAGAAGAAGATATAGGGGGAGGGATCACCGGGTGGCGTCCGTGTGGGAATAAGCCGATTTTTTTGTATATTTGCAGCCCCGAATTAAAAAACTCGGGGTTTTATTATGTCTGAAAATAATATTGTTAACTCAAACGCTGAATCACAGGAGACTCCGGAAGTGGCACCTGCTACTGCCGAGGCTACAGCGACAACAAAAGTACCTGCGTTTGTGCAGACTGCACATGACGATTTTGACTGGAGCATTGACAAAAGGAATGTGGCTGTTTACACCAAGGAAGAAAAGGAAAAGTATGACAAGGTGTATGAGAACACGTTCGTTGCTATCACTGACGGTGAGCTGGTAAAGGGCCTGGTTGTGGGCTTGACCAAGACCGACGTGGTAGTAAACATCGGCTTTAAGAGCGATGGTCTGGTATCGCTGAACGAATTCCGCGATCTGGCTAATCTGAGGACTGGCGATGAAGTGGAAGTTATGGTTGTTGAGAAGGAAGACCGGGAAGGTCACCTGCATCTCAGCCGTAAGCAGGCTCGTATCACTCGTGCCTGGGAAAGGATCGTGGAAGTACACAAGACTGGCGAAGTGGTTACCGGTACGGTTACCAGCAAGACCAAGGGTGGTCTTATCGTTGACGTGTTTGGTATGGAGACCTTCTTACCTGGTAGCCAGATCGACGTCAAGCCCGTTACTGACTACGATCAGTTCGTCGGCAAGACCATGGAGTTCAAGGTCGTTAAGATCAACGAAGCGATCAAGAATGCCGTCGTATCTCATAAGGCTCTTATCGAAAGCGACATCGAAGCACAGCGTGCAGAGATCATCAGCAAGCTCGAGAAGGGTCAGGTACTGGAAGGTACGATCAAGAATATCACCGATTTTGGTGCGTTTATGGACCTCGGCGGTCTGGACGGTCTGCTGTATATCACCGATATCAGCTGGGGACGTATCAGCCATCCGAGCGAGGTGCTGAAGCTGGACCAGAAGCTGCAGGTGGTGGTGCTGGATTTCGACGATGGCAAGAAGCGTATCTCTTTGGGTCTGAAACAGCTGACCCCGCATCCGTGGGACGTGCTGCCTGAGACCATCAAGGAAGGTGAGATCGTCAAGGGTAAGGTTGTTAATATCGAAGACTACGGTGCGTTTCTCGAGATCATGCCGGGCGTAGAAGGTCTGGTTCACGTGAGCGAGATCACCTGGGCGAATACGCCGATCAACGCGAAGGAATTCTTCAAGCTGGGCGACGAGCACCAGGCGAAGGTGGTGACCCTCGACAAGGAGGCCCGCAAGATGAGCCTGTCCATCAAGCAGCTGAGCGAAGATCCCTGGAACACGATCGAGCAGAAGTTCCCGCAGGGCAGCCGTCACAACGGTCTGGTGAAGAATATCACTCCTTACGGTGTATTCGTGGAACTGGCTCCTGGCATCGGTGGTATGATCCATATCAGCGACCTGAGCTGGCTGAAGCGTTTCAATCACCCCTCCGAATACACGAAGGTTGGTCAGCACATCGACGTGATGATCCTCGGTATCGACAAGGACAACCGCAAGCTGCAGCTTGGACACAAACAACTGGAAGAAGATCCCTGGAATGCTCTGGAGGAAACTTTCTCCGTTGGTTCGATCCACGAAGGTCTTGTTATCCGCAAGGACGACAAGGGCGCGATCGTTCAGCTGCCTTACGGTCTGGAAGGTTTTGCCCCCAACCGTCACCTCAACAAGGAAGACGGCAAGCAGGTACAGGCCGACGAAACGGCTCCGTTCATGGTGATCGAGTTCGATCGCAATGAAAAGCGTATCGTTCTGTCTCATACCCGTATCTGGGAGCAGGTGAAGACCGAAGAGAAGGAAGCTGCGAAGAAGGAAGCAAGGGCTGATGCTGATAAGACGCGTAAGGCTGTCAAGAATATCCAGAGCAAGGTTGAAAAGCCGACGCTTGGTGATCTTGGAGCTTTGGCTTCTATCAAGGAGAAGCTCAAGCAGGAAGAGAAGGATCAGAATGCAGGTGGAGAAGGTGCGGCGCACTAAAATGTGAAGCTGATGCTTTAAGATATAAGGTCCCGGTTAACACCGGGACCTTTTTATTTGGGGTGGTCGCAAGATGCGACCGGTTGATTTAACCTTTTGGTTGGGACATCGTAGATTTATTCATTTGGTCAGGCAAAAGCGGGACAGCTTTTGCACAATACTCATGACGTGAACCGCGAGTGGGGCAGGAGAACTTGAGGCGCCAGATTGGCACCTCAAGTTGGATTTATTTCTATTTGTTGAGGGTGAAAAGTTGTTCGTCGCCGAATTCGAGGAGGGAGTTTAGTTTGAGGTCGGCGGCGCCCCATTTGGGGAGGCGGGCCTGGTCGGGGACGGGGATGGAGACGCATTTCATGCGTGCGGCTTTGGCGGCGATGAGGCCGTTGAAGGAATCTTCGAAGGCCAGGCATTGAAGAGGGTTGGCGTTGAGGGCGCGGATGCAGTCCATATAGACCTGGGGATGGGGTTTGCCGTAGGGGAGGTGTTCGGCGGAGGCGACGGTTTCGAAGTAGGGGCCGATCTTCAGCTTGTCGACGACGACCTGGACGAGGGAGAGGGGGGAGGATGTGGCGAGGCCGATATGAAAGCCTTTGGCCTTGAAGTATTCGAGCGCTTCGTGGACCCCGGGGAGCGGGGCGGCCTGGCTTTTTATCTTTCCGATAACATTCTTATGGAGGGCTGCTTCGGCGGCGGGGATCGTCGCTTTGTCGATGCCGAAATGGGTGAACCAGTAGTCCAGCCATTCGCGGGTACGGAGCCCTGTGGTGTGGTGGTACTGGACTGGAGTGAGGGTGACGTTGAACTGGAGCAGGGTTTCCATACCCGCCTCCTGCCAGCACGGTTCGGAGTCGATGAGCAGGCCGTCCATATCGAAAATAACAGTATTGAGTTGCATAGGACTCAAAGTTAGTGAGATGCGGGTATAAATAATTCCGTACTTTCGAATTGGCGATGAAACGCCAATACACGTGATGGTTCCACTGAGAGAACGCTTGAAGAGTTTTCGCCTCGTGCGGAAGCTGGTATATGCCATTGTAGGGATGATTTCTTACCCCGGTCTGACGATTGTGAACCGCCTGAAGATCAGCGGTACGGAACATTTGCGCAAACTTCCCAGAGGCAATGTCCTTTTTGTCAGCAATCACCAGACCTATTTCGCGGATGTGATCACTTTCCTCCATATTTTCTGTGCGGTGAAATGGAGGAAGAAGAACAGATTGGGGGTGCCTTATTATTTGCTGAACCCGTTCACAAACGTATATTATGTCGCCGCCGAAGAGACCATGAAAGCCTCGTGGGTGAGCCGCCTGTTTACGGTAGCCGGCGCGCTGACTGTGAAGAGGACCTGGAACAATGGAAGCTCGGAGGTGCGACGTGGACTGGACCCCTCCGATACACGAAAGATATTCCGGGCGCTGGAGGACAGCTGGGTGATCACTTTCCCGCAGGGAACGACAAAGGCCTTTGCCCCGGGACGAAAGGGTACGGCACATATCATCAAACAGCAGCGGCCGATCGTGGTGCCTGTAGTTATCGGTGGTTTTTGGCGCGCTTTTGACAAGAAGGGACTCAAGTTTAAGAAAAAAGGGGTGCAGCTTTCGGTGACGTTCAAGGAGCCGCTGGATATAGACTATGACGCCTCTGTGGAGGAGATACTGGCGCAGGTGATGGATGCGATCGAGCAGAGTAAGGCGTATATGATGAAGGGGGCGCACCATTGGGTGAAGGAACCGGTGTAAAAACGGGTTTTATGAAAAGGATAGTTCTACTCTGTCTGTTACCCTTTTTGCCATTGTTGTTGGTTTCTTTGAGAACGGGACCGCGGGAGCGTTCGGAGGGTGATGTTTCTGCTGGCCGGGGACCGCGCGGGCGTTGGGATGGAGGTGTTTTCGTGGGTTGTGGACCTGATCGAAAAGAAGCAGGACCGGATGCCGATGGCCGTTACGCTCCCGCATTCAAGGGCTGGGGACATTATCACTACACTATTGGCACTACTGCCGACAGCGCCCAGTATTATTTCGACCAGGGGCTGAGCCTCTACTACGGTTATCATCTCAAAGAATCATTGGCGTCATTCCGCGAGGCTGCCGTGAAGGACAGTAATTGCGCTATGGCTTACTGGGGACAGGCGATCGCCATGGGCCCCTATTACAACGACACTTATTACTACAAAGAGCCGGCGCTGGTGCTGCCGGTCTTAGCGCGGATGCGGGCATTGTCCGACCGCGCATCGCCAAAGGAGAAAGACCTGATCATGGCGATCTCAGAGAAATACTCTGCAGATACCACGGACAGCCGGCGGACCGCCCTGAACAGGGCTTATTCCGAACATATGAAGGCCCTTATCGGCAAATACCCCGAAGACCCGGACATTAAAGCGCTTTATATCGACGGGGTGATGGTAGAGCATGCCTGGGATATGTGGGATGGGAAGGGCGAGCCGAAGCCCTGGACGCCGGAGCTGGTCAATTATTGCAAGGATATCCTTGCTGCCAATCCGGATCACCCTGCCGCCCTGCACTATCATATCCATCTGCTGGAGGCTTCGCGGCATCCGGAGGAAACGCTTTCGAGCGCCGACCGGCTCAAGGAGGATATGCCCGGGGTCGCGCATATGGTGCATATGGCCAGCCATACTTATCAGCGAACCGGACTTTATGGGAAAGGGGTGATGGTCAATGATTCAGCCAATGCGGCACAGACTGGATACCGGCATATGGCGCCGCAGCTGTTGTTGACGCCGAAGGTCATCCACTATTATGCAGTTGAATCCTATTGCGCTATGAGCGGAGGGATGTACGGCAAAGCGATGGAGGCGGCGGATCAGTGTGTGCAGATCGTCAATGAAAGAGCTACGGGCCAGGGGGGGCCGCCGAATCTATATCTGCAATACCTGTATTCGTTCCCCACGTTTGTAGACATCAGAATGGGGAAATGGGCGGCTATACTGGACAGGCCGGCGCCGAATGTGAGATGGGCTTTTGCGAGGCTGTTGAACGATTTTGCGCGGGGGATGGCATATCTGCGCATGGGGAAACGGGAGGAGGCGCAGCGCTGTCTTGACAGCCTTCGGCTGGGCATGAACGATGAGGACCTGAAGGAACGGAGGTTGCCCGGTAATGCACCGATCGAAAGCGTGGCTGTGGCAGCGGATATACTTGAGGGTGAGCTACTTTTTGCAAGGGGGAAGAGGGAGGATGCGATCAAAGCCATGAACCGCGCGATCGAGCGGGAGGACGGGATGGTGTATATGGAGCCGAAGGACTGGGTGTTGCCGGCGAGGCAATTTCTTGGTGCGCGGCTGTTGGGAATGGGGAAGGCAGGGGCTGCGGAGAAAGTTTACAGGGCGGACCTGGTGCATAATCCGGGGAGTGGATGGTCGTTGTTGGGGTTGGGTAAGGCCCTGGATGCGCAGCATAAAAAAGGGGGAGGGGAGTGCAGGGCCCGTGCGCGGGAGGCTTTTGCGCAGGCAGAGGAGATTCCGCGGGGCTCGGCGTATTGACGGATTGCTCGGGATGTTGAATAGATTTGTTGCCGACGAACGGAGAGTACCCGAGCCTACGGCGAAGGGTACGAACGAGAAGGAGCGAGGGACGACGCTCCGCCGAAGTTCTACGGATGTTTAATAGTAGTACTACTGACGACCCAATAAAGATCTAACTCTTCATGAAGAAGGCTTTTAGTTCGCCGGCGTCTTCGGGTTTCATTTTGCCGCCGAGGATGAGGCGGAGCTGTCGTCTGCGGAGGGCGCCGTCGTACATGCGTTTTTCTTCGTCTGACTCGGCGATGAGCTCGGGGACGAGACGCGGGCGGCGGTTGGGGTCGAGGGCTACGAAAGTATAATACGCCTCGTTGCTTTTGTATTTATATTGCTGGGTGTGGTCTTCTCCCCAGACTTTCATGTGGACTTCCATCGAGGTGTTGAAGGCGCGGCTGACCTTGGCTTCGATGTGGACGACGTTGCCCAGCTTTATGGGGTTTTCGAAGGAGATGTTGTCGACGGAGGCGGTGACGACGGGGGCGTTGCAGTGTTTGCCGGCGGAGAGGGCGGCGGCGATGTCCATCCAGTACATGAGGCGGCCCCCCATGAGGTTGCCGAAGACGTTGGTATCATTGGGCAGGACGAGTTCGGTCATGATGATCAGGGATTCTTTGGACGTTTTTGCTTGGGTTTTCATGCTGCAAATATATAACACATGGAGAGAACTATTTTTTTGACGGGAATGTTCCTGTTTGGGCTGACTGGGGGGAAGGGGGTGGCGCAGACGATGGCTTTGGCGCAGGGGAAGGATTGTGGGGACGGGACGGGGTGAGTTAGTAAGGGAATGGGGTTGGTTGGTGACCGGATGTAGTTGATTGGTGACAGGACGGGGTGAGTTGGTGACCGAATGATCAGACCGTGACCTTCTTGCACTGTTGGAGGAAGGAATCGTCTGCGTCGGCGCCGAGGCCGGGGGTATCGGGTATCTCGAGGAAGTAGCCTCTGTAGCGTACTCCGCCGGTGACGGGGTCGGTCTTGTGTCCGAGCATGCAGGTGTCCATGTCGTGGAAGATGATGTTGTCGTGCGCGAGGGCGAAGTGGGCGAAGGCGGTGAGGGCGACGCGGCTTTCGAGCATGCCGCCCATCATGCAGGGGATGCCGTGCTGTTCGCAGACGGCGTTGATACGCGACGCTTCGATGATGCCGCCGGATTTGGCGAATTTGATATTGACAAAGTCGCAGGCTTTGTCCGTGATGAGGCGGAGGGCGTCATAATGATCGAAGACGCTTTCGTCGGCCATGATCTTAACGGGTACGCTTGTACGCAGTTGGGGCAGATGGGGATCGTTGTAGGTACGCATTGGCTGTTCGCAGAATTGTACGCCGAGCCCGCCCATTTGTCCGAGGGCGCTGATGGCGTTTTCGAAGTCCCAGCCCTGGTTGGCGTCGATGCGCAGGATGATGTCGGGGCCGACGGCTTTGCGGATGCCTCGGACGCGCTGCAGGTCCTCTTCGGCGGTGCGGCCTAATTTTATCTTGATCATACGTACGCCGTCTTCCTTGAATTTTATAGCCTTTTTGGCCATGTTCTCAGGGGTGTCGATGCCGATGGTGAGGTCGGTTTCGATGTCCTTTTTCTTGCCGCCGAGGAATTTATAGAGGGGTTGGTTGGCGGCTCTGGCGGCCAGGTCGTGGAGGGCGATGTCGAAGGCGCTTTTTATCGTGGCGTTAAAGGCGGTGAAGTCGTGGAGCTCCTGCATGCGTTGGTTTGTGGCCAGTGCGTCTTTGCCTTTCCAGAGGGCGGCGAAGTCTTTTGCCATTTCGAAGCAGGTGGCCTGGGTCTCTCCGACGATCATGGGGAAGGCTGAGCACTCTCCTACGCCGTAGAAGCCGGCGTCGGTATGTACGCGGATGAGGATGTTCTGGGCGTAGTGCATGGTGCCCGTGGCGATGGTGAAGGGGTGCATCGGGATACTGAACTTGTAGATATCGGTATGGAGGATGGTCATGGTGTTGAATTGGTTGTGGCCCGGTTGACGGTTGTGGCCGCGGTTGCCGGCGGACCGCAAAGATAGGGGATATGGGGGAGGAGAGGGAGAATGGAGGGGGTAAACGAGAGTGAAGAGGGATGGTGTCCGCGGATTGGCAGATAGTAGCCGGATATTAACCGGCGGTCCCAAATAGCGGGACGGAGTGGGATTTCCCCTTACCTTTGCCGCCAAAATCAAGGTCTGACAATGAATACAGAGCCGGCCCCTGTCTCTTTCGAGAATACTGCTAATGCCTTCGAATACAAGTCTGACAAGGAGTTAAAGAAAGCTGCCTTTTTATTTTCCAGCATGGGATATGCCTCGCTGGTGAAGCTGGGGACCCGGCTGACGCCGTGGATGATCAGGGCGGGGTTGCCGGTGAAGGGGCTGATAAGGGGGACGATCTTTTCACAGTTTGTGGGCGGGGAGACGCTGGAGGAGACGGCGGCGGTGGCGAAGAGGCTGGGGGGGTATCATGTGCAGGTGATCCTCGACTATGGGGTTGAGGGGGGAGACGAAGGGGAGGAGGGGTTTGATCATGCGAAGGCAGAGTTTATCCGGGTTATCGAGTATGCCGCGACGCAGCCGAATATACCGTTGATGAGCGTGAAGGTGACCGGCTTTGCCCGTTTTGGGTTATTGGAAAAGCTGGATGAGGCTATTAAGGCCGGGTCGGGGAGCCTGATGAAACGGTATACGCGGGCGCTGGAAGGACTGACGGCGGGCGAGCGTGAGGAGTGGCAGCGGGTGAGCCAGCGGATGCAGCAGATCTGCCGGGCCGGGGCCGACCGAAATGTGGGTGTGCTGGTGGACGCGGAGGAGACCTGGATACAAGACCCCGTGGACGTACTGACTATTTTGATGATGGAGCAGTTCAACCGTGGGCGTGTAGTAGTCTATAACACCATACAGCTATACCGCTGGGACCGTCTCGCTTTTTTGAAGGATTCCTTTGAGGCGGCGGAGCAGCGGGATTTTATTCTTGGCGCCAAGCTGGTGCGCGGGGCTTATATGGAGAAGGAGCGCAGGCGTGCAGAGGAGATGGGTTATCCCTCGCCTATACAGCCGGATAAAGAAGCCACCGACCGGGACTATGATCTGGGGGTAGAATTTTGTATCGAGCACCTGGAACGGATCGCGCTGATCGTAGCATCGCACAATGAATACAGCAATTTGTACGCTGTCGAGCTGCTTTTGCGCCGCGGATTGGCGCTGTCGCATCCGCATATCCATTTTTCCCAACTGTATGGGATGAGCGACAATATCACGTTCAATCTGGCGAAGGCGGGGTGTGCGGTGAGCAAGTATTTACCGTTTGGGCCGATTCGGGATGTGATCCCGTACCTGATGCGGCGGGCGCAGGAGAATAGTAGTGTTTCGGGGCAGACGGGGAGGGAATTGGGGTTGATAAAGAAGGAAATGAAGAGGAGGGGGATGTAGGGGGTGTGGCTTGCGCGGATGGTGTGGTGGGTTGGATGGTTGGTTGTGCGGAGGGCCGGGGTTTTCGGAAAATATCTGTTGGTTTTTGGTAAATAGGGAAATTTATAACAAATTTGCAGTCCCAAACGGGAGAGTGGCGCGCGAGGCGCCGGACCTGAATGGGAGATTGAAGGATCGTTAGCTCAGTTGGTTAGAGTACTTCCTTGACATGGAAGGGGTCACCGGTTCGAATCCTGTACGATCCACGAAATTAGAAGTAAAGGCGCATCATTTGATGCGCTTTTTTTATTGGGTAATCAAGTGCCCGGACATTGACCGACTAAACTATAACCGACTTAATCAGATAGACTTCCTCAAATTTCATTCTGGATGGAAAACCCGAATCGGATGGCTGCTTCGAGGATATGGATGTTGATGTCTTTTAGCTTTTTGAACTTAATGCAATAGCCGGTTACGCTTGCCTTGCCGAGCTGTTTTTCGTATGTTTTGGCCAGGTAAGTCTTGTCTTTTATTCCGAGTATATAGACGGAGATACCGGTTGTGTTTGCAGACAAGCCAATTCGAAATGAATCTTTGGTTGTGCCGTCGGCGTATTTAATTGTGTAGAGTCCGTAGCCGATGGTAGGGTTGCTGACGATTTTGCCTTCGCTGTTCCTGCCGTCGGAGAACCATAACCTCGTTGCTGGTGATGCCTGAAGCGTGAGTTGGTGCAGGGCTTGCATGTCACTACGTTTTGGATCAGGCTGGCTGGTGATGTACTCGTTGATTTGATCTTGTACCTGCATAGTATAAAATTATGGGTTACATGGTTGACGAAAGGCTGATGGCCCGCGGGGGGGACGGAGACGCCCGGGGGCCGCGTTATTCGGTTCGCAGATTTTTGATGGGGTCTGCGAGGGCTGCGCGGATAGTTTGAAAGCCGATGGTCAGCATGGCGATGGTCATGGTCATTCCGCCGGCCAGCGCAAATATCCACCACTCCAGGTCGATCCGGTAGGCGAAGCCGGCCAGCCAGTGGTGCATTCCATAGGCTGCGAGGGGTGCTCCGATGGCGAACGCGATCGCAACGAGTGTTATGAACTCTCTGGCCAGCAGTCGGACGATGTTGTTGGCGGACGCTCCGAGCACTTTGCGGATACCGACCTCTTTTGTTCTGCGCAGGGTGCTGAAGATGGTGAGACCGAATAAACCCAGACAGGAGAGCCCGATGGCGAGGGCTGCTGCGCCGATGAATAATCTGCCAAACTGTTCTTCGGTGGCGTACTGGGCGTTGTATGTTTCGTCGGCGAAGAACCATGTCAGGGGGAGGCCGGGCGCGAGCTGGCGCCATTTGTTCTTCAGGTCGTCGATCATGGCCGCTGTCGGTGGGGTATTGATATCGAGGGTGAGGAAGGTATATGAACCGCTGAGCATCCTGATCGTCAGCGGCTGGACCTTTTCGCGAAAAGAATGGAAATGGAAGTCGCGGATGACGCCGGTGATGAGGCCTTTTCCGGAGGACTGCTCGAATGGTTTGCCGATGGCTTCTGCTGCGGTCTTGTAGCCGAGGCTTTGGACGGCGGCTTCATTGATGAGCATTGCTCCTACGGAATCGGGGCTGTGGCTGGACGAGAAGCCCGTTCCGGCGACAAGTCCGATGTGATATTGTTGCAGGAAGCCGGTGTCGACGAAATACACGTCGGACTGAAAGTCCTGCATTTCGCCCCAGCTATTCTGTATCCGGGTCGGGATCTTGTTGTTCGGCTTACCGGGGACGCCGGAAGAGACGCAAACATTGTCCACGCCGGGGACAGCCTTTAGCTGGTCGTTGACCTGGCCGAGGTGGCCTGCTATCCGCTGATCGAACTGGAAGTCGATGACCATCTGGTGCGCGTTTCGAAAACCCAATTGGCGGGACTGCATAAATTTCAGCTGCTGATAGACGACGATGGTAGCTATGATCAGGACTATCGATAGGGTAAATTGTGTGACGACAAGTGTTTTGCGAAGCAGGGCACCTTTCCCGCTGGTTGCAAATCGTCCTTTGAGCGTGGTGAGCGGATCATAGGCGCTTAAGACGAAGGCCGGGTATAGACCGGATAGCAGACCGGTCAGCAGTGCGATGCAGAGGAGAAGCGCGATGGTGGAGGCTTGTCCGAAAAGGTTGGTGACTATCGTTTTACCTACCAGCTGGTCGAACACGGGGATCAGCAGGTATATGGCCAGCAGCGATAGGAGGAAGGCGAGGCCGGTTAGTATCAGTGCGTCCAGCAGGAACTGGATGATCAGCTGGCGACGGGATGCGCCCAGCACTTTTCTCAGACCGACCTCTTTCGCACGATACGTTGAAACGGCCGTGGTCAGGTTGATAAAATTGAAGCAGGCGATGAAGAGAACGAAGATGGCCAGCAGGGAGAAGATATAGATGTTCTGACTGTTGCCGGTGACTTCTGATCCCGTACGCCTGCCCCTGGGTTTTCCGTGCAGGTAGACGCTGCTCAGGGGTTCGAGCGAGAGCGTATATTTTCGAATGCTCTGGTCATAGTGGCGATTGACGAAGTCGGGCAGGTGCGTTTTTAGGTGTTGCGCATCTGTCGGGGTGGGGAGAAGTAAATAAGTATAGAAGCCGGTGCGCGTCCAGTTGTGTTCCGTTCCCGGATTCCAGGCTTTTGTAAGGGTAGGGAGGGATACCAGCATGTCTACGCGAAAATGCGAATTAAAGGGCATATCCTGCATTACACCGGTGACATAGGCCGTGTCCTTGCCGTTGATTAATAATGTATGGCCTATCGGTGACGCTGAACCGAAATATTTTTCGGCTGAAGACTGGGAAAGGATGACGCGGAACGGGTCATTGAGGGCGGTGTGGGTGTCGCCGCTGATCATCGGAAGCGTGAATACAGAGAAAAGTGAGGAGTCGGCGTAGGCGATGTTCTCTTCGCTGTAGAGTCCGCGATCGTTCTGGACGATGAAATAATCGAGGAAGAAGCGGGCGGCGGCTTTTACTTCAGGGAATTCGTTCTTTATAGCGGGGCCGACCGGGGCGGAGGCGCTCTGATAGTCGATGCCGGATGGGGTCCGGACGTCGGTGACGAGGCGATAGATCTGGTCCTTGTTCTTGTTGTAGCTGTCGTAGCCGAGCTCGAATCCGACGTATTGAAGGGCGAAGAAGCAGACCGATATGCCGGTGACGAGGCCGAGTATATTGATGGTGGTGAAGACCTTGTGGGCGCGGAGGTAGCGGAAGGCAGTTTTGAAGTAGTGGGATAGTACCATGGATAAGTGGTTGTGTGAGGAAGATAAGTTATTTTGTGGATATGAAAATAAGGTGATAACTATTATTGACATGAATCGAACTGAATTACTGCAGAAAATGATCGGGAAGGCGGCCGGTTTTGGATTGCCTGAGGTTGATATAGTGAATGCGAGGGAGTTGGTGAAGATGGCAGCAGTAAAGATGGAGATTCCGAAAGAGGGGGTATCAGTTTATTGGGGAGATGTTGCCGCCCGCACTGGGCCAGGAAGAATTATATATTTGGTGGGGGATATACGGCAGGGTGTTAGGAAATCGTTAACAAAGGGGGAGTAAACGTTCAATGGAGAGGTGCTGTCAAAAGGGGCCGAAATATCCGTGTAATTATGAAAAAATTCATTGCTTTTTGTTTGATCGCAGGTTGTATTGTGGCCGTATCCTGTAGTAAGAATTCGTCGGGGCCGGATGCGGGACATGGGGCCAATTCACTGTTTCCGCTGACGGCGGGGGATTCGTGGGATTATAAGGATTCTGTTTTTTCTGATACGGGATTTGTGGAGTTAGACCATGATACTATGACGGTGAACAGCCAGCGGCTGCAGGACAATTTTGGGACGACCTATGTGGGGATCACAAATCCCGGGGGATGGTTCCAGGGGAGCTATATACAGGTGGACCCTTCCAACACGACAGTTTATGAGGTGGATAGTCCTGCGTATTCCCCGTATACTTTCTTTCAGGCGGTGGCGCAGGATGGGCCGATCGGGACGGGAGCTGACTATTCTAACCCGGGTTGTCCGATACAATCCATCCAGTATGGATATGCAACGCCAGTGAGCGTGGCGGGATATTCCTGTCTGAAGAATGCCGAGGTTGTGACGGACTGTAACAATGTTATCCGTGAGGAGATATTCTCGTATCTCAGCCCCGGGGTTGGGGTAGTGAGGATCGAGGACTATGTTTCGGATTCGACCAATGGGAATAAACTGTATCAGAGCTATTCGCAGACACTGGAGAATAAGGTTTTGCATTAATATATAAGACCATGCTTAGGTGAAAATTAGTGTGGAAGTGATAATATCAGCACGATTTTTGCGTTAGATTGGCAAAACAATCCGTTATGAGGAAATATGCTTTTTTGGTGGCGGCAGGCTGTTTGCTGTTGGTGGTTGCCTGTCGTAAGAATACGTCCAATCCTGGTGGACAGACGGGGCAGCTGGTGGGGAATTATAACTTTCTTTATCTCACTACCACTATAAATGCGAATGAGTCTGTCAGCTTTGCGGGACAGACGGCATCCGTAGTGCTTTTAGGCGGGTATAAATCGCAGCAAAATACGGGTACGGTGGTATTTACAACAGATTCCACGATTGGCAAGGGAATCGGTTACTCGTATGACACTACCGCTATGGTGATAAAGAACCTCCCCGGCGCAGGACCGGACACGACCTATCAGACGCTTTCGGACACGGTGGCTGCGACCTCTTCTTCGTCTGCGTATACGATCATCGGTACGGACTCTATCTATTTCCCTGGTGGAGTGATCGGGGCAGGATCTGCGCTGGCTGGTTCGCCGATACCTGTTGCGCCTCCTACCGGCGGGCATTTTTCCTTCGTTGGCGATACGCTGATCATCACTACCAAGATCAATACTACCTACCCGGATAATTCGCTGGGTGTGCCGGCGACTGTCGTTGCGAACGTGAATGCAACGATCAAACTTTTGAAGCAGTAAGAAAATCCGGATAAAGAATTTTCGTATATTGAAACAGCGTAGACGATCTCTACGCTGTTTTGCATATGAAAAATACACGTCGCAATTTCCTGCAACAAACTACCGCCCTGGCTGGCGGGGCGCTTATTTTACCCTCAATGGGCATTCAACCCTGGGGGACTTCAAAAACTATATCTGCGGCCGACAAGATCAATATCGGCGCTATCGGGATCAACGGCATGGGCTGGGCGGACCTGAAGGCTGCATTAAAGCAGCCCGGGGTCAATGTCGTTGCGCTTTGTGACGTGGACAAGAACGTACTGGACAAGCGGATGAAAGAGCTTGCAGATATGAAGATAGATACCAGCACCGTCAAGACCTATAGCGACTATCGCAAGCTGCTGGAGCGAAAGGATATCGACGCTGTGATCATCGGTACGCCGGATCACTGGCATGCGCTGATCATGATCGAAGCCTGTCAGGCCGGAAAAGATGTGTATGTCGAAAAGCCGGTGGGCAATTCCATCGGGGAATGCCGGGCAATGATCGCCGCGCAACAGAAATACAACCGCGTGGTACAGGTAGGGCAATGGCAGAGGAGCCAGCAGCATTTCAGGGACGCCGTCGATTTCGTATACTCCGGGCAGTTAGGGAATATCCGCACGGTTAAAGTTTGGTGCTACCAGGGATGGATGAAGCCCGGGCCAAAGGTCCCCGATAGCGCGCCGCCGGCGGGGGTGGATTATGCGATGTGGCTTGGTCCTGCGCCTACGAGACCGTTCAACTCCAGCCGTTTTCACTTCAATTTCCGCTGGTTCTGGGATTATGCCGGGGGATTGATGACCGACTGGGGCGTTCACCTGCTGGATTATGGGCTGCTGGGCATGAAGGCGGAGGCGCCGAAGACGATCGCGGCACTGGGTGGCAATTTCGCTTACCCGGACCTGTATGAGGAGACCCCGGACACGCTGACGACCCTGTATGAGTTCGATACGTTCAACCTGGTTTGGGACCATGCGATGGGAATAGACAATGGTTCGTATGGCAGGGATCACGGAATTGCCTATATCGGAAATAATGGAACGCTGGTGCTGAGCCGGGGAGGCTGGGAAGTGATCGAGGAGAAGCAGAGCACGAGCAAGGTCAGCAAGCCCTTTGCGAAGGTGATGGATAACGGTCTGGACAATCATATGGCCAATTTTATCAGCGTCGTTCGGAGTCGCAAGATGGAGGAGCTGCGCTGTTCGGTGCAAGAGGCTTCGCATGTGGCGACGGTGGCGCAGATGGGGAATATCAGTCTCCGCAGCGGACAGCGGCTGGCGTGGGACCGGGGGGCTGGGAAGTTTGCCGATGCGGGGATCAATGAGAAGTTTTTGATGAAGGAGTACCATAATGGGTATCGATTGCCAATGGTTTAGGGGGTGGGGAGCCTTCGGAGGGTGGTGGTTGGTTGGTCAGGGGAGTGGAGTGGTCAGGGGGGAGGTTTGGCTCGGGGTCGCCGGCGGATGGGTCTGAAGTAGGGGGAAATTTACCCTTATAAGGTGATTTTACGACATTTTTGGGGAAGGCGAAATACCTTAAGTATTTTATAACAATTAGTCCTAATGTCTTGTTAAACCCATTGGGCGGGACCGTCTGTCCGGAATAAGATCAAAATTTTCGCCCAATTTTGCCGTTTAACAATTAAACTTTGAGGACCCCACTATGAGAAAACTCGCAGCTGTAGCAGTCATCGTACTTGGATGCAGGGTGGCTAAATGCCAGGGTGTGGCCGGAGGGAATAGCCCGATGGCCCAGGATACAAAAAGGATTGTGTTTGGTGTGAGGGACACAGTGGGTAATGGGGGAGGGACGTTCGGTGTGAGTGACACCGCGGATAAAGGAAGCCTGCTGGCCCTGCAGGAGCCTGTTGGAAAAGGGAGATGGTTTGTGAGGGACACGGCGGGTGATGGGGGAAGGAGTCTGGGCGCTGACACGATCCGGGAAGTAAGCATGGCCACGGGCTGGGGCTCGAAGGCAGATACGGTTCCGCGTGTTAATTGGAGCCAGGGACTTCCTGCCTGGAAGCAGCCTTTTCCATACAAATCGTTTTTTGTTCCGGCGGTAATGATCGCCTATGGCGCGACGGCGGTGCACAATGGCACGCTGCAGAAGTTCAATGGAACTGTGAAGGAACAAGTCTGGGAGGATAATCAGCACAGCAAGACGCATATCGATAATTTCCTGATGTTTAGTCCGGCGCTGGCCGTCTATGGTCTGAATGCGCTAGGTATCCATGGTCAGCACAATTTTAAGGACAGGACGATGATCTATCTGCTGGCGAATGTGTTCGCGCAGGGAACGGTATTCTCGGTAAAGGGATGGTCGCATGAGATGAGGCCCGATGGGTCGAATAATATGTCCTTCCCGTCCGGTCATACGGCAGAGGCCTTTGCTTCGGCGGAGTTCATGCGGCTGGAGTATAAGGACGTATCACCGTGGTATGGTGTTGCCGGTTATGCGCTGGCCACGGCGACGGGTGCGCTGCGGATGTATAACAACGCTCACTGGTTCAGCGACGTGGTTGCGGGGGCGGGGATTGGTATTGCATCGACGCGTCTGGCCTACTGGCTGTATCCCAAGATGCAGCACTGGTTTGGAAAGAAGGGAGGGGACGAGAAGGCGCCCGTGACGATGCTGACGCCGACCTACCAGAACGGCGCAGTTGGGTTATCGTATATTAAAGTGTTCTAGGTCAGACGGACCGAAAATTATTTTAGACCGGGGGTAATCCCCCCGGTTTTTATTTTTTACCCATTGCATATTGGATGCCTGCCAGGACGTGGTGCAGGAATAGCGGATCTGACCAGGCTGCGTCAGTGTGGCCGAGGCCCGTATAGAATGACCTGCCACCTTCGAACTCGTGGTACCAGGCAATGGGGTGGTTGTCGCCGTTGGCGCCGCCTGTGTAGGAGGTCTCATCCAATTTTAGCAGCACCTTAATGCCGGGGTTGTAGTATTTGTAGTTGTACAGCTCGTCGAAGTGTGTCCAGGGATCGGGAATGCCCTGGGTAGCAGCATTGTCCTTGTCGACGACGATGACTTTGGCTTCCTGCTGTTTGGGGTGGGATTTGAAATACCCGCCGACGAGGTCGCCGTACCACTGCCAGTTGTATTCACAGTCTGCAGCGGCGTGGACACCGACGAAACCGTGACCGGCGTGAATATAATCCTGAAGCGCCTTTTCTTCCTCCGGGCCGAATACCTTGCCGGTAGGGCTCACGAAGATGAGGGCTGCGTATTTCTTTAGTGTCTTTTTACGGAACATCAGCGAATCGGTCGTGGTATCGACCGCGAAACCATTCTCTGCACCAAGTTTTTTAATCGCCTCGATGCCTGTTGCAATGCTGGCGTGATGGTAGCCGTTGGTTTTGGAGAAGATCAGGACTTTGGGCTGGCTTTTGTGGAGGGTGAAGGCTGTGCTGATGATAAGGAGGGTCAGGACTGCGACTGCTGTTTTTTTCATGGCAAATCAGTATTTAAAAAAGGGCCCGGGCGCAAGCCCGGGCCGTTGCATTATTTTTTGAGGGTCATGATGTAGGTGACGATGGTCTTGACATCTTCTGCTTTCATGGCTGGATGCGGGGTCATCGGAACTGTTCCCCAAACGCCGCTGCCGCCGGAGATGACTTTCTTCACGAGGCGGTCGATCGTAGTGTCGGCTGCCGGAGCATATTTGGCTGCTACGTCGCTATAGGCGGGTCCGATAGAAGCGCCGCTGGATTCTTTCTGCACGCGGTGGCAGGTGGTACAGTCGCTGCCGGCGATCAGCTCGAGGGCCTTGTCGCTGCTGGCAGGTGCAGGCGCGGGGGCAGCAGCTGCGGTGTCTTTGTTTTCGGTAGCTTTTGTTTCTCCGTTATTCCCACATGCGGCCATCAGAACGGCGGCAGACAGGACTACTACTAATTTTTTGCTCATAGTATTCTAATTTTTATATATGCCGGAGATTCACTTTTTAAAAATTTAGCGAATCTCCGGCAAATCGCTAATAATTGAGAACTTCGTCAACCAACCCCGTTGGTTGCCTCGTTCGGGGCCTTCGCTGTGCTCGTCCCCGGACGAAGCCCTTCCAGGGCTTCCTTAATGGTGAAGCGCATCGAAATTAGCTCAAACCGAGCACTTTGCGGTTAAATTTTTCGTCGCTGCCGGTGCCGGCGAAGTCGTCGAAGGCCCGCTCGGTGACGCGGATGATGTGGTCCTTTATAAAAGGTGCGCCTTCGCGGGCTCCGTCTTCGGGATGTTTGAGAGCGCATTCCCATTCGAGAACGGCCCAGCCTTTATAGTCGTATTGGGTGAGCTTGCTGAAGATGCTTTTGAAGTCGACCTGTCCATCGCCCAGCGAGCGGAAACGGCCGGCGCGGTTGACCCAGCTCTGATAGCCGCCATATACGCCCTGTTTACCGGTGGGATTGAACTCCGCGTCCTTTACATGGAACATGCGGATCCTTTCGTGATAGTTGTCGATATATTCCAGGTAGTTGAGGCATTGCAATACGAAATGGGAGGGATCGTAGAGCAGGCAGGCCCGGGGATGGTTGCCAGTGTGCTCGAGGAACATCTCGTAGGTGACGCCGTCGTGCAGGTCTTCGCCCGGGTGTATCTCATAGCAGAGGTCTACGCCGTGTTTGTCAAATTCGTTGAGGATCGGCATCCAGCGGGTTGCCAGCTCTTTGAAGCCGGTCTCTACCAGGCCTGCGGGGCGCTGGGGCCAGGGATAGACGTTGGGCCAGAGGAGCGCTCCGCTGAAGGTAGCGTGGGCATTGAGGCCCAGATTGGCGGAGGCTTTTGCCGCGTATTTCAGCTGCTGGACGGCCCATTCCTGTCTTGCTTTTGGGTTGTTGTGTACGGCGGTGGGAGCAAAGCCGTCGAAGAGCGCGTCATAGGCAGGGTGAACGGCGACCAGCTGACCCTGAAGATGGGTGGAGAGCTCGGTGATCTGCAGGCCTGCCGCATTGACGATGCCTTTTATCTCGTCGGCGTAGGTCTTGCTCTCGGCGGCCTTCTGCAGGTCGATGACGCGTCCGTCCCAGCTGGGGATCTGCACGCCGATGTAGCCGAGGCCGGCGGCCCATTTGCAGATGCTTTCGAGGTTGTTAAAGGGCGGTTGATCGCCTAAGAATTGTGCGAGGAATATGCCGGGTCCTTTGATCGTGGTCATATGACAAAGTTTTTAGTTGTTTTTAATTGCGGACGATTTACGCGGGTATTTCAAAAAACGTCCATTTTTCCATGCTTTCGTTGCTGCGGATGACGTTGTCGATAAAGGCCATCCCGCGAACGCCCTCTTCGACGGTGGGGAAGTCTTTTTCTTCCGGAGTGGCTTGTCTGCCCTCGAGCCTGGCGGAAAGGGTCAACGCAAAATTCCGGTAGAGGTTGGCGAAGGCTTCGAGATATCCCTCCGGGTGGCCACCCGGGGTGCGGGTGTTTTGTTTGGCGTAGGAGGAGAGCCAGGGCTGACCGGCGCGATAGATCTGGGTGGGCTGGTCGAGCCATTTTACCAATACCGTATTGGGTTCCTGTTGCGCCCATTCGAGGCCGCCTTTTTCGCCATATACGCGGATCTTAAGGGCGTTCTCTTCTCCGGCGGCGACCTGCGAGGCGACGAGAATGCCGGTGGCGCCATTGTCAAAACGCAGCAGGACGTTGCCGTCGTCGTCCAGCGCGCGGCCTTCCACCATGATGCTAAGGTCGGCGCAGAGCTGTTTGATCTGGAGGCCGGAGATGTATTCTGCCAGGTGTGCGGCGTGCGTGCCGATGTCGCCCATCGCTCCCGCCTTACCTGAGCGGGACGGGTCGGTGCGCCACTCGGCCTGTTTGCTGCCGTCCTTTTCGGAGAGGCGGCTGAGCCAGCCCTGCGGATATTCTACGTAGATCTTGCGGATCTTTCCGAAGGCGCCTTCTTTTACCATCTGGCGGGCCTGTTTTACCATGGGATAGCCAGCATAAGTATGGGTGAGGCAGAGGAGCAGGCCGGTCTCCTGTACCTTGTTCTTTAGCCTGATCGCTTCTTCGAGGGAGAAGGTCATGGGTTTTTCGATGACCACGTTGAAGCCGTTCTCCAGGGCCATCATCGCGGGAGCGAAGTGGGCGTGGTTGGGTGTCACGATAGCGACGAAATCCATTCGCTGGTCTGCCGGAAGGCTTGCCTCTTTCCGGAACATCTCTTCGTAAGACAGATAAACGCGGTCGGCGGGAAGGAAGAGATCTTTTCCGGATTGGCGGGCGTTCTCCGGGCTGCTGCTGAAGGCTCCGCAGACCAGCTCGATCAGTCCATCCATATTGGCAGCAATGCGGTGAACGGCGCCGATGAAGGCGTTGCGGCCTCCGCCAATCATTCCCATTCTAAGCTTTCTATTCATGACAATAATATTTTATAAGAGTATGTGCCGGGGATTTTTCAGGTGATCGCAATTTAGGCGCTTTTTTTAATATAAATCGATTACATTTAAGCAATAAAACGATTTTGCCATGACTTCAACCTCTGCCGTTCAACGTAACAAACTATTTGTCTCGAGCTGTCTCGCTCTTTTGGTCACTTCTCTTTCGTTTGGCATTCGTGCGGGTATCCTGAATATGCAGGGAGTTCATTTTCATCTGAACGCATCGCAGCTGGGAGCCGTTGCTGCTACGGCTTTCTGGGGATTTCCACTAGCCATCATCGTGGGTGGGATGATCGTGGACAGCATTGGCATGAAGAAGCTGCTGGTGTCGGCTTTCGTGTTTCATCTGGCGGGGATACTGCTCACCATTTTTGCTCAGGGATACTGGACCCTTTTTCTTTCCACGCTGCTGATCGGGATCGCGAACGGCACGGTTGAAGCGGCTTGTAATCCGCTGGTCGCATCACTCTATACGGATAACAAGACGACGAAGCTGAACCATTTTCACCTGTGGTTCCCGGCTGGTATTGTCATAGGAACGTTGACGGTCTTTTTATTGAATAAGGCGCTGGCGGCCGGCGCTGCAGAAGCGCCGTATTGGGTATCGCAGGTCGAGGTCGCGGTAATGCTGATACCTACTTTGATCTATGGATATCTGTTCTCGGAACTCAAGTTCCCTGTGACCGAGCGCGTGGCGGCGGGAGTGAGCACGCGCGATATGTATAAGGCATTGCTCAATCCGCTGTTCCTGTTCATGATCATCTGCATGTTCGGGACGGCGATAACCGAGCTGTTCACCAACCAGTGGACGGACGTGCTGTTCAGGACGGTGACGGACAATGCGATCCTCATTCTGACATTTGTTGCGGGGGTGCAGGCGCTGGGACGGGCTTTTGCGGGACCGATCGTTCACCGGCTGGCGCCCCAGGGGGTGTTATTGATATCCGCTGTCCTTTCGGCTCTCGGCATTTACCTGCTGATACATCTGCATGGCACCGCGATCTTTGGGGCGGCGATCATCTTTGGATTAGGTGTGGCCTTCTTCTGGCCCTGCATGATCGGATTTGTAGCTGAGAATCTGCCGAAGACGGGTGCAGTGGGGCTGAACCTGATGGGTGGCGCCGGGATGTTCGGCGTTTCGATCTATATGATGTTCATGGGCAATTTCTATGACCAGGTCATGCTGCAGAAACTGCCCCAGGGAGCTAGCCTGGATGCCTATAGAAGTGCGCCGGCGGGTTCTGATATGGCGAAGGCCTTTAATGACGCCAGGTCTGCGGCGGGGCCGGAGGTGCTGAGCACGACCCTGGTGATTCCGGTAGTGCTGATCATCGCTTTTTTGGGACTGGTATTATTTATGCGCAAACGGAAAAAGGAAGATATTTTAATTGCGCCGGGAATGCAGAATGTTTCGTAATTTCCCCTCTCAACTGAATAGGGTTCATCTCAACTGAACGGGGTTCAGTTGGAGAATTTTAATAATTGTTGACCTGACCAATATTATGTCCAATCAACCCTCGAGACGTCTTGCTATTAAAAACATCGTTGCGGGCACTGCGGCCCTTGGAACAGCGGGATTGTCTTCTCTCAACGCATCGGCAGCGACCAAAAACAGTTCAAAATTGAAATTAAAAGGTAATATCAATCACTCCGTATGCCGGTGGTGCTACGGAGATATTCCGTTGGATGATCTTTGTGTAGCAGTAAAGAAGATCGGCTTCAGCGCGATCGATCTGGTGGGTCCCAAGGATTGGGATACGCTGAAGAGCCATGGCATTTTTTCTTCGATGTGTAATGGGGCTGAGATAAGCCTTACCAAGGGCTGGAATCATACAGAATATCACCCCACGCTGATCAAGAGCTACCTGGAGCATATCGACCTGGTGGCTAAGGCGGGGTATAAGAACCTCATTTGTTTTAGCGGCAACCGGGAGGGGATGGATGACGAGACCGGCCTGAAGAATTGTGTGGATGGACTGAAACAGATATTGAAGCTGGCTGAGGAAAAAGGCGTGATCATCCAGATGGAGCTGCTGAACAGCAAGGTCAACCATAAAGACCAGATGTGTGACAATACCAGGTGGGGGATCGAGCTGGTAAAGCGGATAGGATCTGAGAATTTCAAACTCCTGTACGACATTTATCATATGCAGATCGATGAAGGGGATGTTATCCATACCATTAACGATGGCCATACTTATTTCGGGCACTATCATACCGGAGGGGTGCCGGGAAGGCATGAGATCGACGAAACGCAGGAACTTAACTATCCCGCAATTATGAAGGCGATCGTGGCGACGGGGTATAAGGGGTTTGTGGCGCAGGAGTTCATCCCGTCGTGGCCGGACAAGCTGAAGGCGCTGAAGGAAGGGGTTAAGATCTGTGACGTGTAAAGGGGGACGAAGGGGGGACCCCGCGAAATGTCGGGTTGGTTAATATGTAAATTTAACACTAAACTAAAAATAGCTAACGATTATGGCTGACAACACGTATGATGCGATCGTAATTGGGTCAGGGATCAGTGGCGGATGGGCCGCAAAAGAGCTCACGGAGAAAGGGCTCAAGGTAATCATGCTGGAAAGGGGACGGAATATCGAGCATATCAAGGATTATGTGAATGCCAATAAGGAAGCGTGGGACTATCCTCACCACGGGCGTGCGACCGAACAGATGAAGAAGGATTACCCGGTATTAAAGAGGGATTATCCGTTGAATGAAACGAATCTCGACTACTGGGTTAAGGACAGCGAGTGTCCGTATACAGAGACCAAGCGTTTTGACTGGTTCAGGGGCTATCATGTCGGCGGGCGTTCGCTGATGTGGGGGCGTCAGTGTTACCGGTGGAGCGATTTTCAGTTCGAGGCCAATGCCAAGGAAGGGATCGGCATCGACTGGCCTATCCGGTATAAAGAGATCGAGTCCTGGTATACCTATGTAGAGAAATATGCAGGTATCAGCGGGTCGAACGAGAACATTCCGCATCTGCCGAACAGCCATTTTCTTCCTCCATACGATATGACCTGTGTGGAGAAGGATGTTTCGGCGCGTCTGAAGGAGCATTATAAAGGCATGCGGCAGATGATCATCGGCCGGGTGGCGAATATTACCGTTCCGCATGAGGGCAGGCCGGGTTGTCAGTTCAGGAATAAGTGCTGGCTTGGCTGTCCTTTCGGCGGCTATTTCAGCACGCAGTCCTCGACGCTGCCTGCGGCGATGAAGACGGGCAATCTGACGCTGCGTCCCTGGTCGATCGTGACCAAGATCCTGTATGACAAGGATACGAAGAAGGCGACGGGTGTGGAAGTGCTGGATGCCGAGACGAACCAGACCTACCAGTACAAGGCGAAGATCGTGTTTTTGAATGCATCTACGCTGAACAGCGCCTGGATACTGATGAACTCTGCTACAGACATATGGCCCGATGGATTGGGAAGCAGCAGCGGCGAGCTCGGGCATAACCTGATGGACCATCATCTGGGTGTTGGCGCCAGCGGCCGGGTTGACGGTTATGAAGACAAGTACGTATTTGGACGCCGTGCGAACGGTATCTATATCCCGCAGTTCAGGAATATCAACGGGGACAAGCGGGACTATCTGCGTGGCTTTGGTTACCAGGGCGGTGGTATGAGGTCCGGATATGATCATATGCCGGTAGCGGAATACTCGATTGGTAAGGAATTCAAAGAATCGTTGACGGAGCCGGGTCCATGGACGATGAATATCGGCGGTTTCGGCGAGATTCTTCCCTATCACGAGAACAAGGTGACGCTGGACAAGACGAAGAAGGATAAGTGGGGACTGAATATATTGAATATCGATTGTGAGCTGAAGGAGAACGAGCTGAAGATGAGAAAGGATATGGAAGCTGATGCCGTGGAGATGCTGGAGGCCGCCGGTGTAAAGGATGTGAAGAGCCGCAGCGACAATCCTTTCCCTGGCAGGGGCATCCACGAGATGGGCACGGCCCGTATGGGGAAAGACCCGAAGACCTCGGTGCTCAATTCGTACAATCAGGTATGGGACGCAAAGAACGTCTTTGTAACGGACGGATCGTTCATGACCTCTGCGAACTGCGTAAATCCTTCGCTGACCTATATGGCCTTTACGGCGAGGGCGGTGGATCATGCAGTGAGCGAATTGAAAAAGGGAAATTTGTAAACCAAAACGGACCACGGGTCCGTTGGCCGCAAGGCCCATTATTAGATAACTTCGCGCCGAGGGATTAATTTTGGGAAAAAGCCCGAGGCGCGAACAATAAAAAGATATTTTATGAATAGAAGAGACGCGATTGCCCGGGTAAGCCTTCTGCTCGGTGGAGCCATATTAGGCACGGAAGCTTTTCTTTCGGGCTGTACCAATGCCCCCGATAAAAAAATTGGCGGAGTGGGCGCTAATTTCTCCAATGACGATATCGCTTTCTTTGACCAGATAGCGGAGACCATTCTTCCCAGGACGGATACGCCTGGGGCGAAGGATGCGAAGGTCGGAGAGTTCATGGCCCGGATCGTAAAGGATTGTTACACCGATAAAGAACAAAAGGTCTTTTTGGACGGCATGCAGGCGCTGAACGATGCGAGCCAGAAGAAGAATGGCAAGTCCTTTATGGATAGCACGCCGCAGCAGCAGCATGATCTGCTGGTCGACCTGGACAAGGAGCAGAAGGCGTATATGGATAAGAAGGGCAAGGACGATCCGTCCCATTACTTCCGGATGATGAAGGAGCTGACGCTCTGGGGTTATTTTACTTCGGAGCCGGGTGCAACGAAGGCGCTGCGGTATGTGGCAGTGCCGGGAAAGTGGGAAGGTTGTATCGACTATAAGAAGGGTGATAAGGCATGGGCTACGACGTAGTCAATAAATGATAAATGACTTGGAGATAAGTAAAAAGGGACGCCACTGCGTCCCTTTTGCATTAATGGGTATTTGTAAAAAAAGCATATGTTAATGCCCGTTAACGTTAGATGCGTAATGTGTCAGTATTGGTTAAAATAATACTAATGTTAGTTACTTCGATCGACGTAGCTTCGAGGCGATAATCTTTGCCCGATTTGTAAACATTATCATTGTGTCAACTTATCCATTGTCAACATTCTAATTTTCTTGCCTATGCCATTCAAAACTACTGCCCCACTAAGGGTGGGTCTATTTGTATGTCTATTATTTTGCAGTCTCCATCTTTTTGCTCAGAAAAAAATTACCGGTAGAGTTATCAGCAGTGCAGACAAGCAGCCTGTCATTGGCGCTACTGTGCAGGTCAGGAACGGCAAGGCTGCTGTTCAGACCGGTGGAGACGGTGTTTTTACCATCGATGCCGGCGATAACAGTACGCTGGTTATTTCTTCCATTGGGTTTAACAAAATTGAAATTCCCGTAGCGGGCAGGGCCTCGCTGGGGGATATTACGATGACGACCACCAATACGCAATTGAACGATGTGGTGGTCACGGGTTATGCAGTGCAACGGAAAAAAGACCTTACGGGCGCCGTTTCAATTGTGGATCTGGCTGACGCGAGGAAGCAGCCGGTACCCGATGTAGTGAACATGTTGCAGGGGCAGGCCTCGGGTGTATCCGTCGTCAGTTCGGGCCAGCCCGGACAGGCGCCGCTGATACGCATCCGTGGTTTCAACTCTTTCGGCAACAATACTCCTCTGTATGTTGTGGACGGGGTGCCGACGCAGAATGTAAGCGACCTGAACACCAATGACATCGCCAGCATGCAGATCCTGAAGGATGCGGGTGCTTCCTCTATTTATGGAGCGCGTGCGTCCAATGGCGTTATAATTATTACGACCAAGCGGGGGTCGGGTAAGGTCAAAGTAACTTACGATGGCTATTATGGGACGCAAGTTCCCCAGGGAGGGAATGTAAACCATATACTCAGTCCCACTGAAGGTGGTCAGCTGCTGTATAAAGCGCAGCAGAACAACAATACGCTGCAGGTGGGCAATCCGTCGAACCAGGTGCCGCTCGGCAATGCGATCTACGGTACGGGGCCGACGCCTGTGCTGCCGGACTGGCTGGTCAACGGCAACTACAATGGCGTGACCTATACCGGCGGCTTCAAGGACGGCGATCCTGCGGCTGATCCTGCGCGTTATTTTGCCGATCCGACGGGCGCCAATTATTACCAGATCGCCAGGGCCAATAAGGGAGGAACGGACTGGTATCACGAGATATTCAAGCATGCGCCGATACAGCAGCATAATATTTCGGTGGCCGGGGGCACTGACCAGGGCAGCTATCTTTTTTCACTGAACTATTTCAATCAGCAGGGGACCCTGATCAACACCTATTTAAAGAGGTACACGATAAGGGCCAATACCTCCTATAAGCTCGGGAACCGCATACGCATCGGCGAGAATATTGCTTATTCTTCAATAGAGAATCCGCAGGCTAACAACGGTATACTGGTCGAAGGCAGTGCGGTCGGTTTTGCCATGCGCGAGAACCCGATCATCCCTGTATATGATATCCAGGGAAATTTTGCCGGGTCTTCGCCAAAAGGGCTGAACAACCCGCGCAACCCGGTGAGCATTCAGAAGACCACTGCCAATGACAGGGGAATTGCGGGACGTCTCTTTGGTAATGTATATGGCGAGGTCGACCTATTAAAGGGGCTTACTTTCCGTACCAGTTTTGGCGGCGAGTCTTATAATGGATGGAACCATTTCTATCACACGCCTGATTTTTATGACGCGGAGCCACAGTATACTTCTCCTTCCTATACGGAGCAGTCCTATAACGGATTTAACTGGACCTGGACCAACACTGCCAGCTACAACTGGATCAAGGGGGATCACAACCTCAAGGTTGTAGGTGGTATGGAAGCTTATAAGTTCGCCAATCACAACCTGGGGGGTACGACGCTGGGGTCCTTCAGCAATGACCCGAATGCCGTCAACCTTTCCACGGGCACGGGTACGACCACCAACTACAGCAACAGCAATGGTATCATCAATTTCAATCCGAACAGCCCCAACTACCAGGCGCCGGTAGGGGCGGGTGAGAGCCTTGTCTCCTACTTCGCCAGGGCCGACTATGTCTACAAGGAGAAGTATCTGCTGGGCGCGACCTTCCGTCGTGATGGCTCATCGAAATTCATCACTAACCGCTGGGGTAATTTTTATGCGGTCAGCGCCGGTTGGCGAATCTCCCAGGAAGATTTCATGCGGGACCTGACCTGGATCTCGGACCTGAAGATCCGTGGTTCCTATGGTATCATGGGTAACCAGTTCAATGCGTTGGGCACAAATTCCTATACGCTTTACGGTTCCAACAAGCAGACTACTTACTACGACATCAATGGCACGGGCAATGCGCTGGCTTACGGTCTCGCGGCGTCGCAGATAGGCAACCCGAATGCGAAATGGGAACAGGATGGCAATACCAACATTGGTTTTGATCTGACCATTCTGCAGGGCAAGCTGTCTATCAGTGCGGACTGGTATAACAAGAGCATCAAGGACCTGCTCTATCAGCTGACGCTGCCCGGTACCCAGGGGGCTGCTATCGTGCCGGCCTACAACGTGAGCAAGATGAAGAATACGGGTATCGACGTCATGGTCAATGGTCAGACTGATATTACGCGTGACCTGAAATTCACCGGATCGCTGACCTTCACGACGATCAATAATAAGATCACCCAGGTGAATGCGAACGGAACTCCTTATTTCGACGTCGATTCGCGACGTTTTAACGGCAGCTATATTGTTCGGAATGAGGTAGGTCATCCTGTAAGCGCTTTCTACGGATATAAGGTCATCGGCTTCTGGAACAGCCAGGCGGATATCGATGCGGCGAACCAGGCGGCGGCGAAGGCTTCCAACGGCAGGGTGACTACCTATCAGGCGGATGCTGGTGTTGGCCGATTCCGATATGCTGACGGCAACCACCAGGGTTGGATCAACGACAGCAGCAAGAGCTTCCTCGGCAATCCGAGTCCGAAGTTCACCTATGGGTTTAACCTGGGCTTGAATTACAAGAATTTTGATTTCACTGTTTTCTTCTATGGAGTTTATGGCAACGATATCTGGAACAACGTAAAATGGTGGACGGATTTCTATGCTTCTTTCCCCGGAGCGGCGAGCAGCAAGACGGCGCTGTACAATTCCTGGACTTTCGACAATCATAATGCGAAGGCTCCGATACAGGACGCTGTCAATGGTAGCAATGCCAGTACGAATACCGTCCCGAACTCTTATTTCGTTGAAAAGGGTTCGTATCTGAGGGCTAAGAATATTACTCTTGGCTATACTTTCAATAATGTTCATGCGGGGAAGGCCAGCATCTCGAAGATCAGGGCGTATCTGCAGGCCGCCAATTTGTTCACGGTCACCAAGTATACGGGGGTAGATCCTGAGATCGGCGTCAATACGATGAACGGACAGAATGGTGCAACCGACTTCGGGGTGGATGAGGGCTCTTATGCCAATCCCCGTCAGTATTTGTTGGGTCTGCAGATCCAGTTCTAAATCTATTTCCAAAGGCTAAAAAGAAGAAATATGTCTATTAAAAAATATATAGGAATCTTATCTGGTTTTTCTGTAGGCGTGGCGATAGTGATCGCAGGCTGCAGCAAGGGTTTTCTGGACAAGCCGGCAGAGGGTGCGCTGACCTCGGGTCAGATCAATAACAAAGACGGTCTGACGGCATTATTGAATGGCGCTTATGCGGTGCTGGATGGTCAGGGGCAGAATAATACGGCGATAGGAGGAGGGAATCCATGGGAAGCATCTCCTTCGAACTGGATCTACGGCAGTGTAGCCGGTGGCGATAGTCATAAGGGAAGCAGCATCAGCGATCAGCCGCCGATAGTACCCATCGCAAATGCGCAGGAGATACCGGCCAATGGATTTTTCAATAATAAGTGGAGGGCTTTGTATGAGGGTGTGACCCGGTGTAATAATGTGCTGAAGAACATAGCCATTTCGCCGACTGTGTCTGCGGCCGACAAGAAAGAATTTGCGTCGGAGGCAAAGTTCCTGCGGGGGCACTATTATTTTGAGCTCAGGAAATTCTTCAAGATGGTACCCTGGATCGACGAGAACACGACCGACTACAGGCAGCCCAATAATGCAGATATCTTCCCGAACATCGAGAAGGATTTTCAGGCGGCCGTCGATAGTCTGCCGGCTACGCAGGCATCGGTCGGCAAGGCCAACAAGTGGGCCGCGCTGTGTTACCTGGGCAAGGTTTATCTGTATGAGAAGAAATATGCCCAGGCTAAAGCGGCGTTCGACCAGGTGATCCCATCGGCATATGGGGGCCCGGGATCGGGGGGGACAACGTCCAATGGTCTTTCGTATGGTCTGACGGACATGTTCGAAGACAATTTCAACGCGGCCACGAAGAACAGCAAGGAGTCGGTGTTTGCTATTCAAATGACGGCTAATGACGGTACGAACTCTATTGCCAACGCCAACGGCGGGGATATGCTCAATTTTCCGTACAACAGTCCGTTCAGGTGCTGCGGGTTCTTTCAACCAGCGATCGACCTGGCGAACTCCTATCGTACGGATCCCAACGGCCTGCCTTATGTAACTGACTACAATTCTCATCCTGTTAAGAATGACCAGGGGTTGAAGACCAGCGATCCCTTTACACCGGATGCGGGCAATCTCGATCCCCGTCTCGACTGGACGGTTGGCCGTCGGGGTATCCCTGTTCATGACTGGGGCAATCACCCGGGGAACAACTGGATCCGGGATCAGGGATCTGCGGGGCCTTATTCGAATAAGAAGAATCTGTATTGGCAGGCTACAATGGGTACTTATTCCGACCAGAGCTCGTGGGCTCCCGGCTCCGCGATCAATTACTGTATCATACGGTTTGCGGACGTGCTGCTGATGGCTGCCGAGGCGGAAGCCCAGCTGGGTAATTTCGCGCAGGCAGAGACCTATGTAAATGATGTCAGGGCGCGTGCAGCCAAACCTGCCAACATATTGTACAAGTACATCGACGACAGTCATCCGATGGCTGGTTTTTCTGCGACGCCTGCCGCGAATTATGTGATCGGTGCTTACCCCGCCGGTTATTTCACGGGTTCGACGGCGCTGCCGGCTATTTATTTCGAACGGAAGCTGGAGCTCGCTTGTGAGGGTCACCGGTTCTTTGACCTGGCGCGCTGGGGAGTTGCGGCGCAGACGATGAATGCTTATTATCAATACGAGCGCCAGTTTACGGGTGATCTGTCCACGGGGAATTTCACTTCCGGAAAGAATGAGTATTTCCCTATTCCGCAGCAGCAGATCGATCTTTCGAATGGAACATTAAAGCAGAATACAGGATATTAAATGAATAGATATCATATCGGACTTTTATTGGTCGCCGGCCTTTTGGCCGGCGGCTGTCGTCAGGGGTATAGCAAGAACAGCTCTCATCGCGAGGTAAGCGACGAAGACATAGCCCGGGGAGAGCGGCTGGCGAAGAGCTATTGTGGCAGCTGTCATGTTCTGCCGACACCTGGAATGCTGGACGCGCATAGCTGGGAGGAGGGTGTATTGCCGCAAATGGGGCCGCGTCTGGGAATATTCCAATACATGAACAGGCGGTATCCTAATAATATAGGCGACCCCAATGTCGGAAGGAAGGCTTATCCCGATAGTGCGCAGCTTTCTGTTGGGGACTGGGGGGCCATTGTTGCTTATTATACGGCGTTGGCGCCGGACACCATGCCGGGGCAGCTGCGGGGAAACGCGATCGTTGCCGATACGACGATCTTTAGGGTAGAGGCCCCGTCGGCTGCCTGGGCGTCCGCGGGGGGCAGTACAGGTCCGCCGGCCACCTGTTTTATCCGCTATGATGCGAAATTGGGGCAATTGGTGAGCTCGGATATTGTCCGGCATACGCTGGATGTATGGGATAGGGGGTTGGGCCATGTGAAGAGCCTGCTAATCGGTGGGGCGGTAGTGGATATGGTACCCGACAGCTCGGGTTATATCGTTTGTAATATCGGGCCGTTCGGTCCCAACAATGCTCCGGCAGGGCATATCGACCGGTTGGGCATTCCGATGACGGTAGGAGCAAGCGGCCGTCCGCTGGAGATCGTTGCCGACAGCCTTTTGAGGCCTGTGGCGCTCGCAAGGGGCGACCTCAACGGGGATGGGCGGCCTGATCTTGTTGTCAGCGAATTCGGGTTTATTCGGGGGGAGCTGGCCTGGCTGGAGAATCGGGGGGGAGGCCGTTACAATAAGCATGTCCTTCGGGGCGTCCCGGGGGCCATCCGAACCGTGATCGAAGACTATAATGGGGACGGGCTTCCGGACATATGGGCTCTTTTTGCGCAGGGCGATGAAAGTCTTATCGTATACATTAATAAGGGGCAAGGCCAATTTGAAGAACGGCGGGTTCTTCGCTGGCCGCCCAGCTTTGGGTCCAGCTATTTTGAGGTCGACGATCTTAATGGAGATGGTTTTCCTGACATCTTATATACCTGCGGGGACAATGGGGACTATTCTCAGGTATTGAAGGCTTACCACGGAGCATATATCTACATCAATGACGGGCGCGGGAATTTCAGCCAGGGATATTTTTTCCCGATAAACGGCTGCTATCGTGCAGTAGCCCGGGATTTTGATGGGGACGGCGACCTGGACATCGCCTGTATCGCCTATTTCGCGGATTTCCGCAGGCAGCCGGAAGAAGGGTTTGTTTTTCTGGAGAATCTGGGCGGCAACCGGTATAAGCCCCATGGCGTGCCTGGAACCGAACGGGGCAGATGGATAACGATGGACGTAGCGGATGTGGATGGCGATGGAAAACCGGACGTACTGTTGGCCAACTGTTCTGTCGGCCCGGGTTTTATCAAGGGTGATTCGGACTGGACAAAGGGGCCGCCATTCTTACTGCTGCGCAACCGCATGGGCCACCCGAAATAAGGAACCAAAAAGCCGTGACCTCCCCTGATAGTGTGAAAAGTATAAAAAAAAGTTAAAATAATATTATCTTCTTACCTCACTTAAAACTTAATTTGGCTACTGTTATAGCTACATCTCTTTATTCACTGTCACGTTGATGCATTCGTACTTATGTAGACCTGATCCTAATCGGTTTTGGTTTAAAAATTAAAATGCATTTGCTTATGCCATTCAAAACTAACTCACTTCTAAGGGTATGCCTATTCGCGTGCCTGATCTTCTCCAGTTCAAGTCTATTTGCTCAAAAAAAGGTTTCCGGTACAGTCATCGGCAATGCAGACAAGCAGCCGCTAAGCGGGGCTACAGTACAGGTCAAGGGGACCAAGCAGGCCGTTCCGACCAATTCAGACGGCAGTTTTTCCATTTCGGTGCTCAAAGACAATGCGGTACTACACATCTCTGCTATCGGATTTGATGCAATAGATGTCCCGGTAGCCGGTAAGACGGATCTGGGTACCATCACTATGGCGGTGGCCAACAATGCACTAAATGAGATAGTCGTAACCGGCTACTCCGTGCAGAAGAAGAAAGATATCACTGGGGCTGTTGCCGTTGTGGATGTAAAGAGCATGAAGGCCATACCTAACGGGTCCACGGAGAACCTGTTGCAGGGGCAGGCTGCTGGCGTCCAGGTAATCGCCTCGGGTAACCCGGGTCAGGGGGCGGATGTGCGGATCAGGGGTATTGGTTCCTTCGGGAATAACAATCCATTGTATGTCATCGACGGGGTGCAGGCCAGCCTGCATGATATCAACCCCAATGATATCGAATCCGTGCAGATATTGAAAGATGCTGGTGCTGCGGCCATTTATGGGGTAGCCGGCGCCAATGGTGTCGTTATTGTCACTACTAAAAGGGGACATAGTGGCAAGTCGGTGATCTCCTATGACGGTTTTGTTGGTACCCAGCGGCCGAAGGGCGGGAATCCGTTCCATTTGCTGAGCAGCCCCGAGCTGCTAACGCTGACCAAGACGGTGGATCAGCGGGTCGGCGCTACGAGCAACCTGTACGGTCCAAATTTTGTGATGCCCGATTTCTTCTATAACAGCAGCGCCGGACCGCATGTAGCCCAGACTGGTGACCCGGCGGTCGATCCTTCCAAATACTTTTTTGACAAGGCCAATCCTGCCAATGACTACCTGATCGCCGCGGCTAATAAGTCCGGTACCGACTGGTTCCACGAAATCTTTAAGCCCGCGATGCAGCAGAGCCATAATATCACGGCCAGCGGCGGTACGGAGAAGTCGGTCTATCTGTTCTCTCTCAACTATCTCGACCAGCAGGGCACACTGATCAATACCTATCTGAAGCGTTATTCTGCACGTATCAACACTCAGTTCAATGTGAAGGATCACATCCGGGTAGGCGAGAATGCTTATGTGTTCTATAAGGAAAATCCGCCGTTGAACCCGGGCAGTCAGACGGGTAACCAGAATGAGGGCAACTCGATCTCTTATAGTTATAGGGAGCAGCCGATCATTCCCGTCTATGACATCAAGGGCAATTACGCTGGCACATTTAGCGGTCCTGAGCTTGGTAATGGCCAGAATCCTGTGGCCAGACAAAAGCGAACGGCCAATGACAGATATCATGTATGGGACATCGTGGGCAATGTGTACGGTGAGGTCGACTTTCTGAAGCATTTCCTGGTGAGGACAAGCTTTGGTGGTACGGTCGACAACCAGTACAGTTTCCGATTTACCTCCAATGACTACAATGACGTGGAGAATCATACGCAGCTGAACCAGTTCAATGAGGATGCGCAGTATAACAGCACCTGGATCTGGACGAATACGGCGACTTACAGTAATGTTTTTGCACAGCATCACAGCGTGAAGGTGCTGGCAGGTACTGAAGCACAGAAGCTCACCGGCAGGGGAACGGGTGGTGCGGGCAATGCGTTGTTCAACGACAATCCTGCCTATTGGACGCTTTCGAACGCAACGCAGAATATCACTAACTACAGCAACGGGTATGTTAATTCGCTTCTTTCCTATTTCGGACGGTTGGACTATGCGTTTGACGACAAGTACCTGGTTCAGGTGAATATTCGCCGGGACGGCTATTCGGCCTTTGGCAGTGAAAAGACCTGGGGTAATTTCCCTTCAGCGTCCATTGGCTGGCGGATATCGCAGGAGAGCTTTATGAAAGACCTGACCTGGATAAACGACATGAAACTGCGTGGCAGCTATGGTAAGCTGGGTAATTATCTGACAGTATCCGCGAATAATGCCTATACGCTCTATGGATCGAATTTCTCGAACTCTTACTATGATATCACTGGTTCGAGCACCAGTATTGTGCAGGGTTTTTATCCTACGCAAATAGGCAGCCCTACGACCGGCTGGGAAACGGATAAGATCACCAATATCGGTTTGGATGCTACCGTGCTCAACAACCATTTTGATGTGAATTTCGAATGGTATAAAAAGGTATCCGAAGGCGTATTGTTCCCTGCCCAACTGCCAGGTGTGGTAGGCGGTGGCGTTCTGCCGACCGTGAATATTGCCAATATACGGAATACGGGTATCGATGCGGCGATCACTTATCACGGCTCTTCAGGCAGGGACCTGAGATATAACATTGGTGTCAATCTCAGCCACTATTCGAGCAAGGTGGTTACCGTGCCCGGGACGGGCTATTTCGATGCCGGCAGTTCGCGTATCGGGAATTTTGCCAGGAATGCGAATGGCCACCCTCTCGGAGCCTTCTTTGGGTATAAAGTGGTTGGCTTGTTTGCAAGCGATAAGGACACTGTCGGTCACAATCAGCAGGATGAGGCTGCCGGCAGATTTATTTTCCAGGATGTCGATCATGACGGCAAGATCACTCCCACCGATAGGACCTTTTTCGGCAATCCGAACCCCAAGCTCACCTATGGTATCACGCTTAACGCCACCTATAAGAGCTGGGATTTCACGGCCTTCTTCAATGGTTCGTACGGGAACGACCTGATCAACTATGTTCGTTACTGGACGGATTTCTTCGATGCGTTCGCTGGCAACAAGAGCAAAGACCTGCTGTATAATTCCTGGAGTCCCACCAATCTCAACGCCAAGGTACCGATCGCACAAGTAGCTAACTCCTTCAGCACGGATCAGGTGCCGACGTCGTATTTCCTTGAGAGCGGCTCTTTCCTGAAGCTAAAGAATCTAACTATTGGCTATACGTTTGCGCCGGCGCTGCTGAAGCGTGCGGGGATGGATAAGCTGAGGGTCTATATACAGGGTGTCAACATGTTCACGATCACCAAGTATACGGGTCTGGATCCTGAGCTCATCGGTTCGGGCTTCAATTCGCAGAATGCCGGTAACAACCCGAAGTTTGCTGCCCAAAGCTCGTTCGGTATCGATTACGGAAACTATCCCAACAACCAGCGGAGCTACCAGGTTGGTGTAAACCTGTCCTTCTAGTCAAAACTTTTGCAAAGCCATCAATCACTAGCATATGAATAAAATAATTTATAGAGTATTTCTTCCCAGCTGCATAATACTGATCGGGCTTTATGCATGTACAAAGAAATTTTTACAGAATCCGTTGATCGGAGCCAGCACTCAGGATGCCATCGCCAGCAAGGCGGGTGTCGAACGCGTGCTGATCGGGGCCTATTCCATGCTGGATGGTATCGGCGCTTATGGGACCGGAGACCCCAATACTCCGGGTCTGACAGATGGTACCGGCGGTATCTGGGAGACGTCTGCCGACAACTGGATATATGGCAGCGTGGCAGGTGGAGACGACCATAAGGGTTCGGACCCTGGTGACCAGCCTTCCATTGTGCCCATTCAGTCCTATTCCCAGACGCCCGCCAATTTGTTCTTCAATGATAAATGGCTTACGGTATATGCGTCTGTTCAGCGTTGTAATGACGTCATCCGGACGATGCGCGCGGTCAAGGACGGCAGCATGTCTCCTGCAGATACTATACAGGTTACGGCCGAAGCCCGTTTTCTCAGGGCGCTATATCATTTTGAGGCGGTGAAGATGTGGAAGAATGTTCCCTGGGTAGATGAGTCGATCACTTATGCGGGCGGCAACTATTTTCTGTCTAACACGACCAGCATCTGGCCAAAGATAGAAGCGGATTTGCAATATGCGATCACCAATCTGCCTGCGACGCAGAGCGAAGTAGGAAGGGTGAATGTCTGGGCTGCAAAAGCTTTTTTGGCCAAGGCCTATATGTTCGAGCAGAAATTCCCTGATGCCTACACGCTGATAAAGGACATTATTGCCAATGGAAAGACCTCGGACGGTAAGAAGTATGCGCTGCTGCCCAAGTATGGCGATAATTTCAATGCGGCGTTCAAGAACAATGCCGAAGACATTTTCTCTGCCCAGATGTCCGTACACGACGGAGCCGGCGGGTCCAACGGGAATGCCGGGGATGTGCTGAATTTCCCTTATGGTGGCCCTTCGACCTGCTGTGGATTCTACCAGCCTTCTTACAGCCTGGTCAATTCCTTTAAAGTGGATGCGACGACGGGGTTGCCGCTGGTGGATCATTTTAATGATGACGACCTGAAGAATGACCAGGGTCTTGCAGCTGCGCCTGCCAATAAGCCTGATACGTTTGCGATCGACCCGAGGCCGGTTGATCCCCGGCTGGACTGGTCGGTAGGCCGGAGGGGGATACCTTATCTGGACTGGGGGCTGATGCCGGGGGCATCATGGATACGCAACCAGGCCAGCGCGGGTCCTTACCTGACGCTCAAGTATATCGTTACCAAGGCGCAGGCCGGTGTGCTGTCCGACCAGTATGGCGGATGGGCCGTCAACCAGGCGACGGCTGACAACTATGTCTATATTCGTTATGCCGATGTGCTGCTGTGGGCTGCTGAATGTGCGGCCCAGACGAGTGATCTGGTTGCTGCTACCGGCTTTGTCAATCAGGTTCGTCAAAGGGCCGCCAATACGGCCGGTTGGGTGCAGGGCACTGGAACGTATGCTCCTTATGCGGCGAACTATAAGATAGGTCTGTACCCCACTTTCCCTGACCAGGCAACAGCGTTGAAGGATATCTATTTTGAAAGGAAGCTGGAGCTTTCATCCGAAGGTCACCGGTTCTTCGACCTGGTGCGGTGGGGAATCGCAGACCAGGAACTGAACGCTTATATTGCGCACGAGGCGAATGTCGATAACTATATTCTGCTGAAGCCAGGCGGGGCTCTGGCTAAGTTCACGAAGGGTAAGAACGAATACTACCCAATACCGCAGCCGCAGATCGACGCAAGCACGAGCGGCGGAAAGTCTACTATGACACAGAATCCCGGCTATTAACCCAGCTACGATAAAATGGAAAGAGGTAGAGTGCCGTACTCTACCTCTTTTGCATTAAATTTAGATATGAGAATGATCCTTTCCTGGCGATGCCTGCTGCTGATTCTATTGACTGCCTGTAATAGAAAAAAGACACTCTTTGAGCAAATAGCTTCCGACCGGAGTGGCATACACTTCAACAACCAGATACCCGACAATGACTCGATCAATATTTTGAGCCTGCAAAATGTCTATAACGGCGGCGGGGTTGGCATTGGGGATTTTAACAGGGATGGACTGCCGGATATTTATTTTACCGGCAATATGGTGTCGAATAAGCTATATCTGAATAAGGGGGGATTTGTTTTCTCTGATGTTACGGATGCGGCTGGCGTAGATGGGAAGGGGCATTGGTGCCGTGGAGTGGCGGTTGTCGATATCAACAATGACGGATGGCCGGATATCTATGTGTGCGCCACACTTACCAGGGATCCGGAAAAAAGAAAGAATCTGCTCTATATCAATCAGGGGGCGGACAAGAACGGCGTTCCGCATTTCAGGGAAATGGCTGCTGAATATGGTCTGTCGGATACGGTGCATTCTACAATGGCTGCCTTTTTCGACTATGACAATGACGGTGATCTGGACATGTATCTCACTGTCAATGAGATCCGTCCGGGCGAGAACCCTGACCTTTTCCGCCCGATAGTAAAGGATGGGACGGCTCCGAGCACGGGTCGTCTTTACCGCAATGACTGGAACGATTCGCTGAAGCACCCTGTATTTACGGATGTGTCCAAAAAGGCAGGGCTGCTGAGGGAGGGTTATGGGCATGGGGTCACGATCGCCGATATCGACAGGGATGGCTGGAAGGATATTTATATATCCAATGACTTCCTGTCGAACGACCTTTTGTATATCAACAATCACGACGGCACCTTTACGGAGAAGTGCGGGTCCTATTTCAAGCATACGGCCGCGAATGGGATGGGGCAGGATATTGAAGATATCAATAATGACGGGCTTGCGGATGTTGTGGAGTTGGATATGAACCCCGAGGACAACTACAGGAAAAAGATGATGCTCAATGGGAACAGGTATCTGACCTATCAGAATAACGAACTTTTCGGTTATGGCTATCAGTATGTTCGTAATACGTTGCAGCTGAACCAGGGGCCTAGGCCAGGCGCGAACGATTCGGTGGGCGACCCGGTATTCAGCGAGATCGGATTCTTCTCCGGCATTGCGGAAACGGACTGGAGCTGGACGCCGATGGTGACGGATTTCGACAATGACGGCTACCGGGATATCATCATTACGAACGGATTTCCAAAGGATGTTACCGATCACGATTTTGTGGTCTTTCATAACCGGACCTCGACCTATGCATCGCCACTTGATGTGTTGCTGGAGATACCGCAGGTCAGGCTGCATAAATATGGGTTCAGGAATAACGGCGACCTCAGCTTTACCAATGTTTCGGCGGATTGGGGGCTGACGGCTACTGCCTTTTCGAATGGCGCCGCCTATGCAGACCTGGACGGCGACGGGGATATGGATATGGTCATCAACAATGTCAACGATGAGGCGATGATCTACCGAAATAATTCGCGGGAGGAAGGGAAGGAGCCGGGTCACTTTCTGAATATCGTGTTTGCCGGGGACAGTCTGAACAGGGATGGTCTTGGAACCTGGGTGGAGTTGCACTATGGGCGGGGCAGGCAGCAGGTGTATGAGAATACGCCGTACCGGGGATATTTGTCGACGATCCAGAATATTGCCCATTTTGGACTGGGTGAGACGGGCATAGTGGATACCGTGCTGATCCACTGGCCCGATGGCAGGATGCAAGTATTACGAAACGTGCAGGCCGACCAGGTGCTGAAGGTGGATATCCGGAACGCGGACCAGCGGTATAGCTGGGCCCGGGATAGCCTCGCGCCGCAGCCGCTTTTTAAGGATATAACCGGGGATGCCGGCCTTCAGTACAGCCAGCAGCAGCAGGATTATATCGACTTCAATATTCAGAAATTGTTGCCCCATAAGCTCTCTCAGTATGGGCCGGCTTTAGCGGTAGGAGATATCGATGGGAATGGGTTGGATGACCTGGTGGCGGGCGGCGCGGCGGGGCATAGCGCTGTTATGCTGTTACAGCAGGCGGACGGGAAGTTTGTTCAGAAGGACCTGATAGACCCGGTGCAGGCGATGACGAAACAGGGGGACGATATGGGAGTACTGCTTTTTGATGCGGATGGAGACGGGGATCTTGACCTGTATATTGCTGCGGGGGGATATGTCAATCCATCGGGTAGTGCAGCCTATGGCGACCGACTGTACATTAACGACGGGAAAGGAAAATTTTTACCCGATAGCGCGGCTTTGCCAGGGAATTTCACGAGCAAGGCCTGTGTGCGCGCGGCGGATTTCGATCATGACGGTGATCTGGATCTTTTTGTCAGCGGGCGAGTCGAGCCCGGACGCTATCCCCAGCCGGTGTCCAGCTATATTTATCGTAATGATTCGAAAAACGGGCAAGTGAAATTCACCGACGTTACAGCCAGCGTTGCAAAGGATCTTCAGAATGCGGGAATGGTCTGCGATGCTGTCTGGACCGATTTTGACAACGATGGCTGGCCGGACCTGGTGCTCGCAGGAGAGTGGATGCCCGTTACCTTTCTCAGGAATGAGAAAGGTGTTCTCAGGAATGTAACGGCGAATGTGGGGATCGCCGATGTGAAGGGGTGGTGGAATAGCGTGGTGCCATGTGATATCGACAATGACGGAGATATGGATTACATCGTGGGCAATCTGGGTCAGAACTCTTTTTTCCGAGCCTCGAAGGACTATCCGGTGCGGGTTTACGGGAAGGATTTCGATGGCAACGGCGTATATGATATGATGACTTCGCTGTACCTGCCGGATTCGAACGGCGTCAGGCAGGAATTTCCTGCTGAAACAAGGGATGATCTGTTGAAGCAGATGAACAGCATGCGCAGAAAGTTTCCAAGCTACAGATCGTATGCAAAGGCAACGATGGACGTTGTGCTGACTCCCGAGGAGCGCAAGGGGGCGGTGATACTGGAGGCCACTGATTTCCGGTCGTCTGTATTGCGAAACGATGGCAATGGAAAGTTTACGGTCGTGGCTCTGCCAGTGCAGGCGCAGCTGTCGGTCGTCAATGGTATTGTCGTCGATGATTTTGACGGGGATGGCAATGCGGATATTGTCATTAGCGGAAATGACTACGGGACGGAGCCTTTTATCGGACGGTACGACGCGATGAATGGACTTTATCTCCGTGGGGATGGTAAGGGAGGATTCAAGCCGTTGTCCCTTGTCGTGAGCGGGATTTATATCCCAGGAGATGGCAAGTCGCTTGTCAGGCTGAGGAGCGCAAATGGGAGGTGTATGCTGGCGGCGGGGCAGAACAGAGGTCCGCTAAAGCTGTTTGAATTGAAGAAAAAATGGAAGATGGCAGGACTACTGCCAGGGGATGTGCGCGCGGTCGTCGAATATAAGAGCGGGCGGCGGAGGGTTGCCGAGGCGGACTATGGGTCGGGGTTTTTATCACAATCGGGTAGATTCCTGCTGCTGAATGACAGCGTTCGTTCTGTCGAGGTTGTAGACAGCAAGGGAGTTCGCCGAAAAATATCGGAATAATGAATTGTTTCAGACGGCTGGCGGCTATAGTGGTGATCATATGTTGCGGAAGTTGTAAGGAATACAACAGGAATCATGTACATAGGGAGGTATTGCGGTCGAGCATCGCGAAGGGGGAGGCGCTGGCTGTGAGCTATTGCCAGGGCTGTCATGCGCTGCCTGACCCTTCCATTTTGGATGCAAAAAGCTGGGAGAAGGGGGTGTTGCCACATATGGGGCCGCTGCTGGGCATTCGTTATTTCAATGGCCGGCGGTATCCTTCGGCGGAGGGGGACCGGTTCCTGGACAAGGGCTATTATCCGGCTTTGCCGGTTGTGAGCGAGGAGGACTGGCAACATATTATAGATTATTATACAGCTACTTCTCCGGATAGTTTGCCGGGGCAGCAACGGAAGGAAGGGATCAAGGAGGGGGTGTCGCTTTTTCAGGTGATCTCGCCGGCCGGAAGAATCGGGGCGGGCGCCCCGCCGGCCATTTGCATGGTCCGGATCGACACGGGCAGAGGGCGGCATGACCTGCTGACCGGTGATGTATTAACGGGGAGCCTTTTACGATGGAATGGGGCGCTTCGGATGGTGGATTCGATCGGCTGCGGGGGGCCCGTTCTCGGGATTGACAGCCGGAAGGATGGGATGGTTGCTTGCAATGTGGGGCTTCTCAATCCCAGCAATGCCAGGCTTGGGAAGGGACAGCTGATCAGGGTAGATGCCGGCGGGAAGATGCGAGTGGACAGTCAGCCTTTATTCGCAGGATTGGCGCGGCCGGTCCAGGTGAGCGGGGCGGATCTGAACGGCGATGGTCGTTTGGACTATGTGGTTTGTGAGTTCGGGTATATGACAGGGGCTCTCAGCTGGATGGAGAATCGGGGGGATTCGGGGTATCTGCGGCATGTGATAAAGGCGCTGCCTGGGGCTATAAAAGCATATATAGGCGACTATAATCACGATGGGCTGCCTGACTTATGGGTGCTGTTCGCCCAGGGAGAGGAGGGTATATTTCTTTTTACGAATAAGGGAGGCGGGGTATTCAGCGAAGAGGAGGTGCTACGGTTTCCGCCGGTGAACGGCTCCTCTTATTTCGAGCTGGCAGATATGAACGAGGATGGCTATCCCGACATAGTATACACTTGTGGGGACAACGCCGATTTTTCCATGGTGCTGAAGCCATATCATGGGGTGTATATATTTCTGAATGACGGAAAGAATCATTTCAGGCAGGATTTTTTCTTTCCGATCAATGGCTGCTATAAGGCGGTTGCCCGGGATTTTGATGGGGACGGGGATCTGGACCTGGCGACTATCGCTTTTTTTGCGGATTTCAAGCATCAACCTGAGGAAGGGTTTGTTTATCTGGAGAATGTGGGTCATGGGGAGTGGAGGCCTTATACGATATCGGGGACGGAAGTGGGCAGGTGGTTGACGATGGACGTGGGGGACCTGGATGGAGACGGTCGGCCGGATATTATACTGGGTAATTTTTCTTTTCTGGCACCGGTGACTAAGGCGGGGGTGGATTTTAAGAAGGGGCCGCCTTTTCTTTTTTTGAGGAATATGGGGAGGAAGTAGTTGTTGGCGCCATCGCCTATCTTTGGCGCATGAAAAAATACATTCTGGTCGCGGCCCTGGTGGCCGGCTGTGTCACGCTGGCTCTTGCGTGGGGTCCCTGGGGGCACCAGCATATCAACCGGGCGGCCGTGTTTGGCCTGCCGATGGAGATGCGCCCTTTTTTCTACAATCACATTGATTTTGTTACCGAGGAGGCGGTGGTACCCGACCTGCGGAAGTACACCATCAATGACCGGGCGGAGTTTCCGCGTCACTATATCGATCTGGAGCTTTACAGTCCGGAGTCGAATGTGGCTGGACTGCCGGCGACTATGAAGGACGCGAAGGCCAGGTATTCAGACAGTATGTTGAACAAGGCGGGGACTTTGCCGTGGACGATCCTGGAGGTGGAGGAAAAGCTGACGAAGGCGTTCAGGGCGAAGAAGAAGACGGAGATCCTCTTTTTGGCGGGGGACCTGGGCCATTATATTGGGGATGCGCATATGCCGTTGCACACGGCGTTGAATCATGACGGGCAGCTGACGGGCCAGAAGGGGATACATGCTTTGTGGGAGGGGCAGCTGCCGGAGACGTTTGGGCAGGGATACAATCTTTATACCGGTGAGGCGAAATACATCGCGGACCTTAACAAGGAGACCTGGGCGATCATTGACAGCTCGCACCGGCTGATCGATCGGTTGTTATCGGTTGATAAGGAGCTTTCGGCTTCGATGCCCCGGGAGAAGGTATATGTGATGGATTCGTCGGGGCGTGTCGTTTACAATCAGTACGGGGATGTGGTGCATACGAAGGAATATGCGAATGAGTTTCACCGGCGGCTTGGGGGAATGGTAGAGCGGCAGTTACGGGGTGCGATAGCCGAAGTTGGCGCCTTTTGGTATACGGCGTGGGTGAATGCGGGGAAGCCTGATCTTTCGGAGCTGGATCCGGCGGAGCTGACGGAGAGGAATAGAAAGGATATGAGGGAAGATTTTCGGAGGTATGAGAAGGGGAGGGTGGAGATGGTGAGACCTTCGGGGGATTTTGAGCGGAAGTGGGTGGAGTAGGGGGGAGGGGGCCTCGCGTTCGTGTGAACTGCGTAGCTCCAGGCTGGTCCCGAACTGGGGGAGGGTAAAGGAGATTTGAGTTGGGGCGATTGGGGAGAATAGGATTGGGAAATTAAATTTAATTAAGGATTAAACTTTTTTTATGGCAGGCCTTCCATATTGGTTAGTATATGCTTTGTTGTCGGCGATTTTTGCGGCGTTGACTGCGATATTTGCGAAGATGGGTTTGAAGGATGTGAATTCGGATCTGGCGACGGCGATACGAACGGTGGTTATTTTAGTGATCACGTGGGGGATCGTGCTGTGGAGGGGAAGTGGGGCGGGATGGAGGAATATGACGCGTAGCAACTGGCTATTTCTCGTTTTGTCGGCGGTGGCTACGGGGCTCTCCTGGCTTTTTTATTACCGGGCGTTGCAGTTGGGGAAGGTATCGGAGGTGAGTGTGATCGATAAGGGGAGTATTGTGTTTACGATATTGTTGTCCTTTGTTTTCCTGCGGGAGCCCCTGACGCTGAGGGTGCTGCTTGCGGCGGCGATGATCTTTGGGGGGATGTTGGTGTTGGTATGGAAGTAGCACAATTATTGCAGGGGGATCATTGTTTTATTTGTCGGTTATACCTATTTAAAACATAAGTACTATGCGAAAACACGTGTTGGTCAGAAACATTGCTCTTCTATTTTTATGCGTTTCGGTTTTTGGGATGGGTTCCTGCAAGAAGGAGATAACTCAGGTAGTGAACCAGGGTTTTTCTGCGATCTATACGATCAAGGCGAGTGACTGGAAGGTCAATTCTTCCACTTACATTAATGTAGAGCTGGCTGTAAAGGAACTGGATCAGGTGATCCTTGACCATGGTGGCGTCTCGGTCTATATTTCATTCGACGGGGGGAAGACATATGAAGCGGTTCCGGAAGTTGTGGGGAATGTAGCTTATGGGTCTTACCATTACCTGGGCACGGTAGGTATCGATCTCAGCCCTGCGGATGGAACCGGGAGTGTGACGACTCCGACTGGGGACATACTTGCGAAGATCGTTCTGCTGGATGCACAGCCGTTGGATTAGGAGAAGAGGGACCCTGCGTGGGACTAGCGGGGCTCGTGGCGGACGCCGGACGTGATGTTTGGCACCTTTGGGTTGTTGAAGGGAGGAATTGATGACGCTGGAGCCTTTAGGGCTGCTGAAGAGATAATGAAATTGGTGAATGCCTCTCCGGATTAACCCCGGAGGGGCATTTTTTCTTCTTACGGTGAAGCTTAGTTGGTCCGCGGTTGGTATAGAAAAAAATAAATCTTTGAAATGGTCAGAAAATCAGGGCTAAACGGGAATATCTTGTTATTTTTAAGAACAAGAACCCTGATCGTAACCATGCTATCCATTAGAACCCTCTTGATTCCTGATAATCAGATTGTTACCAAAAATGGGGTTCCCGGTTACCCTTCACCCTCGCTGTATAATATTTTCCAACCTACCAATTTCTGGCGTGTCCTCTGAGGGTATTCATAACGAAAATCAGCTGCTATTGCAGATAGCCCAGGGAGATAGGGAGGCATTCAGGAGCTTGTATGCCGCCTATTTTTCCAAGGTGCAGCAGTATGTGGCGTTATTTGAGCCGTCGCGGACCAGCCAGGACGAGCTGACGCAGGACGTTTTTGTGCGTATATGGGAGAAGAGGGCGAGGCTGGCGGGGGTAGAGTCATTCAAAGGATACTTATTTCTTGTGACCCGCAATGTGGTGTTCAACTTTATACGCGCGTTGAAGGTAAGGCAGCGGGTGCAGCAGCTGGATGAGTCTGTTCAGATCGTGTCTAACGAGCTTGAACATGAGCTTTTGTTCAAGCAATACTACCGGATTGCGATCGAGGCGATGGACAAGCTGCCGCCTGGTCGCCGTAAGATACTGAAAATGAGTATTGATGACGGATTCAGCCTGGACGAGATCGCGAGTGAGCTGAATATAACCAGGGCCGGGGTCAAGAAGCAGCTGTATGCTGCGACTGCATTTGTACGGCAGTATCTGCAGGAGCATGGGGAGATCACCCTGCTACTGTTTGTTTTTCTTTCCCTTTTTGAATTGTAGAATGTGGGGGTGGACCCCGGGTGCTGAAAAAAATGAAATATTTTTTTCGGGCGAGGTATCCTTCTCTTATTGCCGCGTGTCTTTATAATAACACCTTATTTATGAATTTACAGGAAGCCAAGCAATTTGTTGCCCAGTTCATCAAAGGAGATTACACTCCGGGAGAATATGAGGCCTTCTTGCGGTGGTTGAAGGGTGCGACGATGGACGAGCTGAATGCAATAGCGGATGAACATGAGTCGATGGATGATCAATGGGCTGCTCTTGCTACGGAACCATCTGCTGACTGGGCGAGTAAATTAGAGCAAAAAATAGACGCTCTCGAGGACAGGGGGTTGATCCGCAGGCTTAATCCGGAACGATTCATTCGCCGGAATACCTGGGTGGCTGCCGCTTCTGTGATCGTCATTTTGTCGGCCGGTGTATATCTCTTTGTCAAGGAAGAACACAAAAAGGCGCCAGAGCCGGAAGTTCCGGCGATGGTGGACGTGGCGATGAACACGTATACCAACCCCAAGGGTGGAGATCAGAAGGAACTGATCCTCGCGGATGGCAGTAAGGTTTGGCTGAATGCCGCCTCGACGCTGAAGTTCCCGAGCGATTTCAAGGGTTCTGAGCGGGTTGTAGAATTGTCCGGAGAAGGTTTTTTCGAAGTGACTACTGATGTCGCGAAGCCTTTCCGGGTGAAGATAAAAGACGCAGCTGTAGAAGTGCTTGGTACGCATTTCAACATCATGGCGTATGAAGATGAACGGATTAGCAGGACTACGCTGATAGATGGTTCGGTGCGGATGGAGAGTGGTTCGCAGCGGGTTGTTCTGAAACCCGGTGAGCAGGCGGAGATACCTTATCCTTCGCCGGGAGTCACGGGTAATATCAGGGTAGTTCCAATTGGCAATACAGACGCTGTTATGGCGTGGAAGAATGGGTATTTTCAGTTTCAGAATGACGATGTGAGGACGGTGATGCGGACGATATCCCGGGCGTATAATGTTGACGTAAAGGTCGATGGGGATGTTCCGGAGGACAAGCGCATAACGGGGATCTTTTCGAGGCAGGAGAGCCTGGATACAAATTTGAAATTATTGGAGCACATTAAGAGCCTGGGTATTCATTTTCACAATAATGGAAAAGTAGTTAGAGTCACACTTTGAGATAATATTTTCCATAACCATTGAACCTATCCATCAGTTACAGCCACGGTCACGGGTAGACAATAAAATAAGTATTTATTTTATGTTTATTCCTGATTTGTAGGCTGTAACTTTATTTCTTAAAACCCAGGTTTAATGGGGATACTAAGACTAGCTGTCTCAACCATATTAATAGCTTGCCTATTTAAGAGCCTGCCGGCGTACAGCCAGCCTAGTCCTCTCATTACCCTAAATAAGAAGAATCTCACCTTACAGGAAGCATTGGATGAAATTCACAAGCAGACCGGCTATACTTATGCCGGTGAGTCCAACTTCACACAATACAGTCATCGGATAAGCATTGCTGCACATAAGGCGCCGCTGAGCCTGGTGCTGGACAGCTGTTTTAAGGATCAGCCGTTCACTTATGAGATCGTCGGGAATGCGATCGTGATACAGCCGCGGCCGGTCAGGGATCAGAATATACATGGATGGGTATTCAACGATAAGCGGGAACCGTTGGAGGGTGTAACGATACTGGTCAGGGGCGAACCGATGACGGCTGCGATAAGCAGGGTAACCGGTGAGTTCAGCATTCATTTGCATTTTGCGGATGACCGGCTAATGATCAGCAGCGTGGGTTATGAGATGCAGGAGCTGACGCCGAAGGAGGGGGAGGATGCGGTGGTTTATCTCAGGGAGAAGATTGGTGAGCTGAGCGATGTCGTGGTGGTTCATAACGGGTATACGGAGAAGACGCTGAAGGCGAGTACGGGTGCGTCGGATGTGGTGGGGACGGCATTGATCAGCCGGCGGGTATCGACGAGCCTGATGGATCGTATCGATGGAGTGACGAGCAGTGTGCTGTTCAATAAGAATATACAGGCGAATACGAATCAGTCTTCGATCACTATACGGGGGCGGAGCACGATCTTCGCCAATCCGAATCCGCTGATCGTTATCGACAATTTTCCGTATTACGGGGATATCGGGAATATCAATCCGGAAGATGTCGAGAGTATTACGATATTAAAGGATGCGGCGTCTGCAGCGATATGGGGCGCTTTTTCGGGGAATGGGGTGATTGTGATCACGACGAAGAAGGGGAGGATCAATCAGGCTCCAAAATGGAGTTTTACGACGAGTCAGACGATTGGGGAGAAGCCGGATCTGTATTATCAGCCTGTGCTTTCTTCGGCGGATTATATCGATATACAGCAGTTTCTTTATAGGAATAAATTTTATAATGGACAGTTGAGTTCTTTTCAGCATGGGGCCGTGACGCCGGCTGTTGAGATATTTGATGCGACGAGTAAGGGGACGCTTTCGTCTGGGGATTCTGCGGCGCAGATCAATGCGTTGAAGGGGCAGGATGTGAGGAGGGATTTGAGCAGGTATTTCTATCAGCGCAGTCTGAATAGCCAGTATGCATTGAATGTGAGCGGAGGTGGGCCCAAGAATACATTTTATTTGTCTGGGGGATTTGATGAGAACAGGAGCAATCTGGTGAGGAATTTGTATAAGCGGGTGACGTTGAATGGGAGCAATACCTATCTGGCTCTCCAGGATAAGTTGGAGGTGACCACTGGAGTCAGCTTTGCAACCAGCAAGTTCTACAATAACAATATTGGGGTTATCCCGGTTTATTACCCTTATGCCAGGCTGGTCGATGGCAGCGGAAATCCGTTGCCGATTAATTTTGGCCTTAAGAATTCTTACATGGATACCGCCGGTGGTGGGCAATTGCTGGACTGGCATTATGTGCCTTTGAATGAGCTGAAAAAATCTGATAATACGACCTATCTGGCGGACTATAGGATCAATGTAGGACTAAGATATACGATTCGAAAGGGTCTGGATGTGCGGGCCTATTATCAATATGGCTGGGGCGATTCGATAAGTAGCAATTATCAGAGTCTACAGACCTATTATACCCGGAACCTGATCAACAGTTACGCGCAGTATAGTAATGGGTTGTTCTCATTTCCTGTCCCTCAGGGAGGTATTCTGGATGAGATCCGAAATACGTATACGGCTAATAGCGCCCGTCTGCAGGTTGATTACCGGGACTCCATATTTCGTAACGGTTCGTTGAATGTCGCGAGCGGAGTAGAAGTGCGGGGTATAGAAGGAGAAGCACGTCGGACAAGATTGTATGGTTATGAGAAGGGAGTGGGTAACAGTATTCCCGTAAACTATGATTCTTTATGGCCGCAATACTCCAGTTTTGGAAAGCTCAAGATTCCCTATCTCGATGTGAACGGGAGTACAGCGGAGCGTTATATCTCTTATTATATCAATGGGGACTATACCTATCTTGGGCGGTATACACTATCGGCCAGCGCCAGGTGGGATGAGTCGAACCTTTTTGGTGTGAAGGCTAATCAGCGGGGTGTGCCGCTCTGGTCGGTGGGAAGTGCCTGGTTTTTGTCAAGAGAGAAATTTTACAAGCTGGACTGGCTTCCTTTTTTAAAGCTTCGGGTTACAGATGGATTCAACGGAAATATTGACCGGAGCACTTCGGCTTTCACTACAGCTTATTTTAATTCGGGAGGAAATTCGTACGGAGCCCCAAGCTCGGTAATCACCAATCCCGCCAATCCTTCGCTGCGATGGGAGAAGATCAATATATTCAATGCCGGGTTGGATTTCTCTTTTCCAAAAGACAAATTTGGGGGCAGCATTGATTATTTTATTAAACAGGGAGAGGACCTGATCGGAGAAACACCATTGGACCCGACGGTGGGTCTTCCTACTTTTCGGTCGAATGTGGCTAATATGTCGGACCATGGCGTCGACTTTAACCTGCATACCAATAACAGGATTGGAAATATCCACTGGAACAGTGTTTTATTGTTCAGCTACGTCGAAGACAAAGTGACTGTCTACAAAGAAAAAATAGGTCCGGTATCTAATTATCTTTCTGGTAGTACAATTAACCCAATTGTAGGTAGGCCACTATATTCCTTGTTTGCGCTTCGATGGATGGGGCTGGATTCAAAAGGCAATCCCCAGGGATTGCTGGATGGCAAGGTTACAAACCAGTATGCGAATATTCTTGGCTCGGCGAATCTGGATGACCTTGTTTATAAAGGGCCGATTTCGCCTAGGGGATTCGGGAGCTGGCGGAATAGTCTTTCCTGGAGCAATTGGGCGCTATCGTGGAATATCGTCTACAAATTTGGATACGTATTCCGAAGGAACTCGATCTTTTATACTTCAGTATTTACCGGAGCGTCTCCTGGAAACCCGGACTACAAGCAGCGATGGCAGAATCCGGGTGATGAAAACAGGACCAATGTTCCTTCTATGATCTATTCCCTGGATCGAAGCCGGGATGACTTTTACAAGAATTCTACGGTGCTGGTCGATAAGGGCGATCATATTCGGCTGCAGGATATCCAGCTGAGCTATGATATTGTTCGAACGGATCATCAGCGATTGCCGTTATCGCGGGTCAAGGTTTATCTCTACGCCAACAATATCGGGATACTTTGGAAGGCTAACCATGTTGGTGTCGATCCGGATTATATAGCGGGTACACCAAATCCCAGAACCCTGGCTATTGGGCTTAAAACAGATTTCTAAAGCTATTGACATGAACAAATCAAACTGGTCTTCTATTGTTGGTTGGCTCGTGCTGGCCCTGACCGGGGGTTTCGCCGGGAGCTGTCATAAGCAGGACTTTTTGGGAAAGAACCCCAATTCGACCTTAATAGTGCCGACTACATTGAGCGATTTTCAGAGTCTGCTGGACAATGATCAGGTGATGAACCAGGTTCCGGCCCTTGGTGATTTATCTGCGGATAATTATTATATGAGTGATGATTTGTGGCCGACAGTGGGAACGAGGGTCGAGAACGCCTATATATGGAAGCCGGACATTTTTGGAGGGCAGGGCAGCGACGAGGATTGGAACATTCCTTACCAGCAGGTGTACTATGCGAATGTGGTATTGGATGGACTTGAAAAGGTTAAAACGGATAATAGTAATCTTGCTACCTGGAATAATGTAAAGGGGCAGGCTTTATTTACCCGGGCCTTCGCATTTTATAATATTGCACAGCTGTTTGCCCCGACCTATGATGATGATTCTGCGTCAATGGATGCAGGCATTCCTTTGCGGTTGACCGAGGATGTTCAGACCCAGGTGGGTCGCAGCACGGTGAAGCAAACCTATGATCAGATAACAGGCGACTTACGTATCGCGGCAGGGCTATTGCCATCAAGAGTTTTAATGACGTACGTCAATCGGGCTACACGTCCGGCAGCTCAGGCGATGCTGGCGCGCGTTTATCTCAGCATGCGCAAATATGATTCGGCAAAGATGTACACGGACAGCGTCCTGGTTTCGAACCCTTCATTGTTGAACTACAATACTCTTGCTCCCGGGGCTATTTTCCCCTTTTCTCGGCAAAATGCAGAAATTCTTTATCAAGCTACATTTGTTAATTACACCACTAATTCCCAGGTGTTGGCATATGGCTTCTCAAATTGTTTTGTTGATACGAATCTAATTCACAGCTACGATAGCAATGACTTACGTTTGGCTCTCTATTATGTCCGATACGGAACCGACAGCCTTGGTCTAAACGGAAGTTATGCCGGAAGTATATTCCCATTTGGCGGCATTGCTACGGATGAGGTCTATCTGATTAGGGCGGAATGCGAAGCAATGAGTGGGGACACGAGTGCGGCAAAGAGTGATCTAAATAATTTGCTGATCAATAGATGGAAAATGGGGAAATTCACAGGCATTACATTTGGTTCGTCTCAAGCGGCTTTGGACTCTGTTCGTTTGGAGAGAAGGAAAGAATTGACGTTCCGCAACTTAAGGTGGACCGATCTGAGAAGGCTGAACAAAGAGAACGCCAGCATATTACTTACCCGAAAAATTAACGGAAGTGTATATACGCTGGCGCCCAATGACAAACGGTATGTCTTGCCAATTCCTCCTGATGTGCTGCGACTCAGTGGAATAGCTGATAACCCGCGTCAATAATCATTTTGAAATTATTAATTATTTATTGGTCTTTTTGTCGTTCTCCGCAAGCGAGATGAAGTGATAACTGCCCGAACGACAAGGAAAATAATTACCAAATCCATCTGTAGTATAGCTACAGGTACTAAGTGATGCGTCACAGGTGTAATTGATTCCGAAGGTCCCGGCCGGCATGTAAGCACCTCCGGTTAGATAATACTGTTGCTGAGTACGGCAGTCTCCTTGAGGGGTTGTTGCAAGAGCGCCGCCAATGCTAAGAGAAATAACAAGGGTCATGATCATCCATTTGATCTTTTTCATACGAACTGTTTTAAGTGATTGTTATGGGTTTAAAATTTTCCTACGTTGAAGGATAATGCCTCCAATTGATAAGGCCACGAAAAACAGGTTCAACGCGACGTGTTGTTTCCAGGTCAGTCGTTTGATCACGCCGCCACAGGAACAAGGGATCCGGCCAAAAAAATTGAGAAGTATCATTATACTATAGATCGTGAATATGGTCATAAAGGAGAAGGAAATCCAGAAACCCAACAATCGTGTGCGTTCGAGGAGGACGAAGATGCAGATCAATATCTCGCTGCAAGGTATGATCCACACCAGGAAAGGGGTCCAGGAGTTGGGCAGCGGCTGGTTGTTCATCTCGCCGGTAAACGTTTGGAAGTCCAAAAATTTACTGAGGCTGGCGTACAGAAAAAGCATGATCAACAAGGCAGAAATACACTCAAGGAGTACCTGTCTTTTAAACATAGTTCAGTTGGTTTAGACACAAGCTTTCGGGCTAAGCTATTGGCTAAGCAATTTTTTACAAGGTAATCATGAGCGGATAGGAAAACGAGCATTTACGGGTCGGATATTGATGCCAAGAGGGATAAAAAGGAACAGGTTATGAATTCGCTTTTAAATATCGGCAAAAATCGTAAGACTGCAAAGACCAATCAGAAAAAAATTATAGCTAGATGTTGCTATGTATGTTGCAATAATCGAATCGCTCAATTTTTTAGAAAAACGGTTGCAACATTTCCTGTAGTCGGTCGTTAGAGAAATTTCAAATGGCGGCAAGAGTTATCATCTAATCAACGTTTCGTCATGCGCTTCAACTATTTCGTCCTATCCTCATTTCTTATATTCTCTGCTCATAAAGGACGCTGTCAAAGTTCGGACATAGTCCATAAAGATTCCGCATTTGTGTCTGCGATTTTGCAAAAACATAATACGTACAGAACGGCTTTGCAGTTGCCTCCTCTCATCTGGTCGGCGGCTCTTGCGAAGGACGCGCTTGTGTGGGCAGAACACCTGGCAGAGGTTGACAAAGGTCAACACGACCGGTCGATCGTCGGTAAGGAAGGAGAGAATCTCTGGTGGGGTACTGCCGGGGCATTTTCCTACTCCGATATGGTTGGTTTTTGGGGAAACGAGAAGGCGGCATTTCAATATGGAGTGTTTCCCGACTGTGGCAAGGGGATGATCGGACATTATACGCAGATCGTTTGGAAGAATACCCAAACCGTAGGGTGTGCGATAGCGGGCAATGGGAAGAATGATTACCTGGTTTGCCGGTATGGCCCGCCGGGGAATGTTTATGGAGAAAAGCCTTATTAGGGATGGTATCGGCCGGCTCCTTATCTTCATGTAAATTACGTTTATGTTTAAACTTTCCTTCCTTTTATCAGTTGGTCTGTCGGCCGGGGTCGTGGCCAGCGCACAGGTGAAGACGATTCCTGCTGCCGATGCGGCGAAGCATGTCGGCGATAGCGTGACCATCTGCGACAAAGTTTATAGCGCCCGATGGCTGGAGAGCGCGAAGAATCAGCCTACATTCCTGAACCTGGGAGAGACTTATCCCAATCAGCTGCTGACGGTCGTCATCTGGGAAGACGTGCGCAAGACGCTTGGCTATAAGCCGGAGGAGAAGCTGATGGACAAAAAGGTTTGTGTGACGGGGAAGATAGAGGAGTTCAGGGGAAAGCCTCAGATCGTCCTGCATCAGGCGGCGCAGCTGAAGGAGGAGTAGGGGGACGGCGGGGCAGCCGAAGGAGGAGTAGGGAATCAGTTCAGGACGCCCGACCGGTCGACGATCTCGTCCATCGAAATGCCCATGTGGCTTTCCTCGTAGACGCATTTGCCGTCGCGGATGAGCAATACCTGGGGGGATTCGTGGCGGACGTTGAAGGTGTCCGCGATCTTATTGGAGACGGGTCTGTTTTTGATGAGGTCGAGGTAGTAGAAGTCGATGGAGTCGGGTGGCTGATTCCGTTCGAGCCGGTTCTTGACGAGGGCGCTTGTGGAGCAACGGACACTGTGTTTGAAGATAAGCTGGGGGCGGGAGCTGGATTTTGTTCTGATCTCATCCAATTGGCTCTCTGACTCTAATTTGATCCAATTCATGGGCGCAAAGATAGTATGTGGTTTGGACATACCCTACTATAACACTGGACATGAAAAAAGGTTATCATCGGAATGATAACCTTTTATAATATGATTTCTACTAGTTCCGGGAGAGTTAGGGTCCGGAGGGAAGGGGATGGAATTAGCGACCGCCATATCCAACGAAGCCCTGGCTCATCTTGCAACCGCCGTGAGCGCCAGCACCGCGTGAAGAGGCACAGGAAGCAAAAGATGCAGCAATAGCGAATACTAGGGTAACAATAACAATTGTCTTTCTCATTTTTTGTGGTATTTAAGATTGAAACGATAAATTGCCTGGCTGAAAAAGTCTGTCTTGTAGACAGGAAGGAATTGGGACCAGGTAATTCAAAGGAAGGGATCCGGATGTGGATAGAAGAAGTGTAGGGGAGTTTCTAAAGGATAGAGAAAGATTAACTGTGAAGCTGACACAAAGTAAATACAAAAATCCGGAATTCGCAAGCGTTGGTGGCGGGGGAATAGAAAGTTTTGTCTAATAGTTTGGTCTTGAATACTTTTATCCTTTATAAAATTATGCAAAATTGATCCATGAAAATACATTTTATAGCCATAGGGGGTAGTGTGATGCACCAGCTGGCCATTGCGCTCAAGCGGAAGGGGTATGTGGTGACGGGCAGCGACGATGAGATATTCGAGCCGGCGAAGAGCAATCTGGAAAAGGAGGGCCTGCTCCCGGTATCGGACGGCTGGTTCCCGGAGAAGCTGCAGCCGGGTCTGGATGCGGTGATCCTGGGTATGCATGCCAAGGCGGATAACCCTGAGCTGCTGCGGGCGGCCGAGCTGTCCCTGCCGATCTATTCCTTCCCGGAATATATCTACCAGGAGAGCAGGGACAAGACCCGGGTGGTGGTCGGGGGGAGTCATGGGAAGACTACGACTACGGCTATGATTATGAATGTTTTAAAGGATGCAGGCCGGGATTTTGACTATCTGGTCGGAGCCAGGCTGGAGGGGTTTTCGCAGTCTGTCAACATTACCGGGGCGCCGGTGATCGTTTGCGAAGGGGATGAATACCCGGCGAGCACGCTGGAGAAGCGGCCGAAATTCCACTTCCTTTTCCCGCATATCGCGGTGCTGACGGGGATCGCGTGGGACCATATCAATGTGTTCCCGACCTTTGAGATCTACCTGGAGCAATTCCGCATTTTTATGGATAAGATCGAGCCCGGAGGGGTGCTGATCTATAATGAAACTGACCCGGTGCTGACGCGGCTGGTGAAAGAGCATGTGGCCTCGGGAAGGGGGGATGCCGCAGGGACAAAACCGCTACGAACGATCGGCTATGGGGTTCCGGAGCACCGCATCGAAAACGGCATAACAGTTGTTACCCTGGAAGGTCAATCTGGATCGCTGAAGGTATTTGGTGAGCATAACCTGTTGAACCTTCATGCTGCCTACCTGGTAGCCAAGGAGTTAGGGGTTGGGACCGCCGAATTTTTGAGGGGTATGGCGACGTTTTCGGGGGCTGCCAAGCGGCTGGAGCTGCTCGCGGCCAGAGGAAGCGTAAATATCTACCGGGATTTTGCGCATGCTCCCTCCAAGGTAAAGGCGACGATCCGGGCGGTGAAGACACAGTTCCCCAACCGGAGGCTGATCGCGGTGCTGGAGCTACATACCTATAGCAGCCTGAACGAGCAGTTCCTGTCGGAATACAGGGGATCGCTGGATCCGGCGGATGAGGCGGTGGTTTTTTATTCCAGGCATGCGTTGGAATTGAAGCGGCTACCCCCCCTGGCGGAGGAGAAGGTAAGGGAGGAGTTTGGGAAGCCGGGGTTGGCGGTTATCCAGGACAGAGAAGAATTAAGGGCCTGGTTGATGCGGGAATCTTTCAAAAATGTTAATTTGCTATTAATGAGTTCGGGTAATTATGATGGGCTGGATGTGACGGCCTTGTCTGCCGAGATCATACAGCAGGAGACCATATAATTATTATATAAGAGAATGTTACAACTTACACGCCCCTTAGCGATTATTGACCTGGAAACGACCGGTGTCAATCTTGGTACCGACCGCATTGTGGAGATCGCCATCGTGAAGATCATGCCGGATGGCAAGAAGCTTGTGAAGCGCAAGCTGATCAATCCAGAAATGCCTATCCCGGCCAGTTCTACGGATATACATGGGATAACCAATGAAATGATAAAGGATGCGCCCAGTTTTAAACAGGTGGCGAATGAACTGAAGCAATTCCTGGACAATTGCGATCTGGCGGGATATAACTCCAATCGTTTTGACATACCGATGCTCGTGGAGGAATTTTTGAGGGTGGGCATGGACTTTGATGGTAAGGGACGAAGGCTGCTGGATGTGCAGAAGATCTTTCATATGATGGAACAAAGGACGCTGAGTGCGGCGTACCGGTTCTATTGCAATAAGGAGCTGGAAGGTGCGCATGGGGCCGAGGTGGATGCGTCCGCTACCTGGGAAGTGCTGGTGGCGCAGGTCGTAAAATATCCGCAGCTGGGTACGAATATTGAGACAATACTCAAGTATATCGGCGAAGAGCCAGTAGTGGATTTTGCGAGGCGTTTTACGATGGAGAATGGGATAGAAGTGTTTAACTTTGGCAAGCATAAGGGGCGTAGCGTGGCAGAGATATTGAAGGCTGAGCCTCAATACTATGATTGGATGATGAAGGGGGATTTCCCGCTTCATACGAAGCAGAAGCTGACCGAAATATTCAACCGGACTATGTTAAAAAAGGGCTAAGAGGCAGCCATCCGCGTTAAAAATTGTTACCTTTGTACCATAATCATATACAGGCAGTTGGAAAAGATAGTCATCATACCTACCTATAACGAGAAAGAGAACATCGTAAATATCCTCGATGCCATATTTCAATTGGGCCAGGGATTTCATGTGCTGGTCATTGACGATAGCTCGCCGGATGGTACTGCGGATATTGTCCGGAATTACCAGCCGAAGGTTCCGGGACAGCTCTTCCTCGAAGAAAGGCACGGTAAGCTGGGTTTGGGAACTGCCTATATCCATGGTTTCAAATGGGCGGTCCGGAATAACTATCAGTTCATCTTCGAGATGGACGCGGACTTCTCTCATAGTCCCAATGATCTTGACCGTCTTTATAATGCGTGTAAATATGAGGGTGGGGATGTAGCAGTAGGTTCCCGTTATGTCAAGGGCGGCGGGTTTGTGAACTGGCCCAAGGATCGTATTCTCCTGTCGCGCGGCGGCTCGATCTATACCCGGCTGATCACCTGGATGCCGGTGCAGGACCCTACGGCAGGTTTTGTCTGTTACAAGAAAGAAGTACTGGAAACGATCAACCTCGACCAGATACTTTTTGTCGGTTATGCCTTCCAGATCGAAATGAAGTTTGCAGCCTGGAAGCTGGGCTTTAAGATAAAGGAAGTGCCGATCATTTTCGAAGACCGCAAGTTTGGCGTTTCGAAGATGAATAAGGGCATCGTCAAAGAAGGCATCCTTGGAGTATTGAACCTGCGCTGGCAGTCTTTGTTCAAGAACTATCGTAACCGGGTCAAGAATGATATAGTGCCGATGCGTAATTTTTCCCGTGAGCCCGTCGCCGAGGGAAAATAACGTAAATGAAGAAAGCATTTTTTCAGCTTCATATTGCTGTACTCCTTGCAGGGCTTACCGGTGTCCTTGGTAAGCTGATCTCTCTCAACGAAGGTTTATTGGTCTGGTACCGGCTGTTGCTGACGGTTCCGTCGCTGTGGCTGCTCGCGTTGCTGCGGAAGCCGGGCGCGCGCCGAAGGCAGAGGGGCGCGGACGGCCCGGCGGGAGGGACGGTGCGGATCGACAAGCGCGATCTCTGGCGGATCTTTGGCATCGGCGGTATCGCCGCGCTGCACTGGGTTGCTTTCTATGGCAGCATCAAATATTCGAATGTTTCGGTGGGGCTGGTTTGTTTTTCGGCGATCGGATTCTTCACGGCGCTGATCGAACCTTTGATCTTACGGCATCGGGTAGACGTAGTTGAGTTGATGCTCGGAGTGCTGGTCATCGTTGGCATATTTTTTATTTTCCAGGTCGATCCGCATTTCAAGACGGGGATCGCGATCGGGCTTGTCTCTGCCTTTCTGGGCAGTCTTTTTCCCGTGCTGAACAAACGTATTCTGCGGCGCGTTTCCCCCGATAATGTTACGCTGTATGAGCTGAGCGGTGGTTTCCTGGTGCTGACGGTGCTGATGCCTTTGTACCTGTGGCTTTTTCCGGCCCCTTCCTTAATGCCGGGCCCGAAGGACCTCGGGTGGCTGCTGGTCCTTGCATGGGCTTGTACGGTCCTGGCTTTCAATCTCTCTATGAGCGCCCTGCAAAAGATATCGGCTTTTACGGTGAATCTTACGTATAATCTGGAGCCGGTTTACGGCATATTGCTGGCGTTCGTATTATTCAGAGAAGATAAATATTTGAGTACCGGATTTTATGTCGGTTTTTTGCTGATATTGCTTTCGATTGTGCTGCAGATGGTGAAGCTGAAAAGGAAGCAATTGAAGGCAACGTAGTGCGTATTGACCAGGATGGGAGATAGTGTCCACGATTGGGAAACAAAATATTTGGAGACTGTCCCGAACATTCGGGTTTTTAATTGGTTATAAGCTGGCATCCCGTTGGGAAACCAATGGCTGCGGAGAAATGGGATAGTGCATGGAGACCAATTGAGACCCTGAAAACTATAACACTATGGTAAAAGAATTATCCAGAAGGCTTTTTACCGGCATTTCGCTCTTGTTCATTATGCCCTTTGCGATCGGCTCCGGGAGCACTCATTCCGGACGCCAATCTGCGGATCGGATGTACCTGGACAAGCATGCGCGGGAGTTCGTCCAGCGTTATGTTCAGTACAACACCCCCCAATTATTTTCCATCAAACAGAAGAGTCATTTACCCTTTATTATCGCTGACTCTATTCTCCACCAATATGATCTGCCATTGTCGCTGAAATATCTGGCGGTGGTCGAATCCGAACTGAATACGAATGCCGTGAGCCGTGTCGGGGCTGTGGGCGCCTGGCAGCTGATGCCGACGACCGCGAGAATGCTCGGGCTGAAGGTTGTCGCGGGTGAGGACGAGCGGACGGCTTATGCGAAGAGTACGCGTGCGGCTGCCCGTTATCTGAAGGACTTGTATTCGGAGTTCGGGGACTGGCTGCTTGTGCTGGCGGCTTATAATGGCGGAGAGGGAACGGTATACCGCGCGATCCGTCTTTCCGGTAGCCGTAATTTCTGGGAGCTGCAGTCTTTTCTCCCTGCAGAGAGCAGGATGCACGTGAAGAAGTTCGTCGCTTCCTATTACTATTTCGAGGGACAGAATGATGCAGTGTCAGGCAGCCTTGCCGCTAATGTATCGCACCAGGCTTCGCTTGGCGATAGGCAATAGGGTCTCTTCCATCGGGAACTTCAGTTCTGTTTCGATGGAGTAGACGGCGGGATTGGGCAGGTTGTTATTGATCCTGATGAGCTCAGCCTTTATATTCTCGTAGGTGTTAACGATGTTGCGTGCCCAGCTGTCGATGTATTCGGTGCGGATGCTGCGGTATTTCTCGTCGTGTTTTTCAAAGATCGAAAGTCTGTATTGATAGACCCTTGTGTCGGAGTAGTGGCCCGAGCTGAGGAAGAAATAGCCTTCGTGGCTGTCGAGGGGTACGATACCGACGGGGAAGATCACCAGCTTTTCTTCCACAAATTCATATATCTCTGTGCCGCTGCTGATGGTCTGACGGATCTCCTGGGTGGCGTAGTTAATGATCTCTTCCAGTTCCTGCATCAGCTCGTCATCCTCGATGAGCTGTTCGTACAGCACCTGGAGTTTTTCTATCTGGATGCCGGTGAGTCTTTTAGGGAACTGCTCCTGCAGATATTTTTTGTTCTCCCGGAATGCAACGAGGTTGTTGTAGTGGAAGATGATGTCTGCCAGCTGGGGGTAGAGCTTGTTCTCATTGAATTGCCGGTGTATCTCCTGAAGATAGGCGAGGAGAGTGTACTTTTTCAGCTCGAAGTCGATGTAGCCATCGGCGAACCAGGTGTCGGATAGTGCTTTCATGTAATAATGAAAATACGAAAATCCGGCGAGATATGCAAGGGGGTGATGCGCCTCCGGGGAAGCGTGCGGGCGGGACGGGGAACTGCTGATCCCTGGATATGCCGGTGTTTACAGCTGCCGGTCGAGCTGGAAGTTCTCCAGTTCGCGGGCCACGGCGGAGCAGAAGGTAGCGCCCAGAGAACCGTCTACAATGCGATGGTCGTAGGATAAAGACAGGTACATCATATGCCGGATGACGATGGCATCTCCTTCGGGGGTCTCGAGCACGACGGGACGCTTTTTGATTGCGCCGACGGCGAGGATGGCCACCTGTGGCTGGTTGATGATCGGGGTCCCCATGAGGCTGCCGAAGGTGCCGACGTTGGTCAGGGTGAATGTGCCGCCCTGGGTGTCTTCGGGGCGCAGCCGGCCTTGTCTGGCGTTGTCGGCGAGCGTGTTGACCTGGCGGGCCAGGCCGGTGAGATTGAGCTGGTCGGCGTTGCGGATGACGGGGACGATCAGGTTACCGGAGGGCAGCGCTGTGGCCATGCCGATATTGATGTCTTTTTTAACGATGATCTTGTCGCCGTCGAGCGAGCTGTTGATCAGAGGGTATTTTTTGATACAGCGGATCACGGCTTCTATGAACAGCGGGGTAAAGGTGAGCTTGGTATTTTCTCTTTTTTCGAAGTCTTTCTTTACTTTTTCGCGCCAGTGCACCAGGTGGGTGACGTCGGCTTCGGACATGCTGGTGACGTGGGGGCTGGTGTGGACGCTGCGCACCATGTGGTCGGCGATGAGCTTGCGCATCCGGTCCATTTCGATGATCTCCACGTTGCTGCCATAGAGACTGATCGGCTGTTGAGTGGCCGGTGGTTCCGATACTACGCGGGCTGGTGCGGAGACCGTGGTGGTCTCCACGGGAGTCTCAATCGGGGTTGTCGCTGCCGCGGGTGTTGTGGTGACAGCAGTGGCCGGCTGATGGCCGACTCTTTTATTGGCTATGTATTGTAAGATATCTTTTTTAGTGACGCGGCCTTCGTTGCCGGTGCCGGGAATGGACTCCAGCTCGGAGAGGGGAACGCCTTCGCCTGCAGCGATGTTCAATACCAGGGGTGAGTAGAATCTGGCGCCGTTGGTAGACGGAGTCGCTGGTGGTGGTGTTGACTGGGTTACCGGCTGCGGGGCGGAATGTGTTGAGGCCGCTGCCTGGGTTACGACCGGGGCAGGCTGGGTTGCTGTGCCGTTGGTGCGGATGCGGGCGATGACGGCGCCGATCGGCACGACATCATTGACGTTATATAATATCTCTTCGACGACACCTGCGGTAGCGGAGGGGACTTCGGAGTCGACCTTGTCTGTAGCGATCTCCAGAACGGTCTCATCCAGCTTAACCGAATCACCGGGCTGTTTGTTCCATTTCAAAATGGTGGCTTCCATTATACTTTCACCCATTTTTGGCATTACCAGGTCGACAAGAGACATAGCGTTAGTTGAATTTGAGCCAAAGGTAATTAATTTGGAGATAATCGCGTCAACGGGGGGACCGGCCGGGGCTGGCGGGGGACCGGGGGATCAGGGTTATGGGACAAAAGGAGATAGGATAGCGATGGGACAAAAGGGTATGGGTATATCGATCGGATAAGATATACCGATTGGGTAAACGGAGATAGGGGTAAAGGTCAGGTTCCCGGATCGTGGGGAGGTTTGAATGGTGGACCCTGGAGATGGTCATCATGCTCCCGGATCGTGGGGAGGTTGGAGAATGAATTTTCTCAAGAGATTCAGCGCATTTGTTGAAGCTAATTCAATATTTCGCAGCCTATCGAAGCGGAAATTGAATTTTTGGGTGAGTATTCTTTGACGATCACCAACGGCGACCCAGACGGTGCCGACTGGTTTATCGGGACTGCCGCCGCCGGGTCCCATGATGCCGGATGTGGCGATCGCGAAGTCGACGTCGAGCAGGCTGATGGCGCCTTTGACCATTTCTTCTACGGTGGGTTCGCTGACTGCGCCGTTCGCAGAGAGGGTGTCTGTGCGGACCCCGAGGGCCTTTTCCTTTACGGAGTTGGCGTAGCTGACGACGCTGCCTTTGAAATAGTCGCTCGAGCCGGGGATGGTCGTTATGAGGTGTGCGATGTTGCCGCCGGTACAGCTTTCGGCGGTACCCAGCGTTTTACCGCGGGATTTGAGGAGGCGTCCGATGGCTTCCTGGATGGAGATGTCCTCGTCAGTGACCATCCATTCTGCGACCAGTGCCTTGAGGGTGTCGAACTGTTGCTGGATCTCCGTCTCGAGGGTGGCGGCGTCCTCTCCGTGGATGGTGAGCCGCAGGCGCACCATGCCGTAGTTGGGCAGGTAGGCCAGCTTGATGGAAGGGGGGAGGGCTTCTTCGAAACTTTTGATATGGTCGGCGAGGAAGGACTCTCCGATGCCTGCTGTCAGGAGCGTGCGGTGGGCGATGAAGGGAAAGCTGAAACGTTTTTGGAGGGCGGGGATGACGGAGTCTGTCATCATGCCTTTCATTTCGTGGGGGACGCCGGGCATGCTTACGAAGATGCGGCCTTCTTTTTCGAACCACATTCCGGGGGCTGTTCCCCGGTGGTTGGGAATGACGGTACAATTATCGGGTACTTCGGCCTGTGAGAGGTTGCGGGCGATCATGGGCCGCTGGAGCCTTTCGAATATCTTCTTTACGTTGTCGAGCGCGCCCTGGTCGACGACTAATTTTCCTCCGAAATATTCGGCCAGCAAGGGTTTTGTGATATCGTCCGCGGTAGGTCCGAGGCCGCCTGTGATGAGGATGACGGAGGATCTGCGGAATTCGTCGTCGAGCGCCTGCCAGATATCGTCGTGGACGTCGCCTACTGCGACGCGGTGGCCGACCCAGATGCCGTTCTTATTGAGCTCTTGCGCCATCCAGGCGCTGTTGGTGTCTATTACCTGTCCTATCAGCAGTTCGTCTCCTATGGTGATGATGCTGGCCGTAAGCTTTTCCATACGGGGATAAAATTAACGAATAATTATTTGAACTGGGCTCCGCCGGGTTTGGTGAAAAAAGGTTTGAGCTTTTCCGCCATTTCATTGGGCATGTGGGCCCTTTCCATGGTAGCCGATCGCATGAAGTAGAGGAGCACATCACCGATGGTGAGGAGCTTGCCTTCTTCGTTGAAGACTTCTTGTCGGAAGCGGAGGCGGTGGTCGGTGGGCCATTCGGAGAGCGTGGTGCGGATGGTGAGGAGGTCGTCGTAGCGGGCGGGGCGCAGGAATTTGGCGTTCCATTCGATGACGGGGAGGATGGTGCCGCTATCTTCCAGGTCTTTGTAGCTGAGGCCCAGCTGGCGGATCGCTTCAACGCGGCCAACTTCGAAGTATTGGGCATAGTTGCCGTGATAGACGACGTTCATGCGGTCGGTCTCTGCGTATCGGACGCGGATCTTTGTTTCGCTGCTATACATCCTGGTACCTGATTGTGATTGTTGATGGGAAGGTGGTTCCGGTTGTTGTATGACGTCGATGGGGGTTATTTGCCCATCATGCCGTCGACGCTGAAGCGGCCGGGGCCCACCAGGAGGATGGCGAAGAAGGCGGCGAGGTAGGTGAGGGTAAGTTCGTGATCGTGCAGGGAGTGGCCTTTATCAATGATGAAGACGATGACGGCAAATTCAATGACCAGCACCAGGGCGGCCAGCCGGGTGAGAAGGCCCAGGACGAACATTAAGGCACAGAACACTTCTGCGAATATGACGAGCACCAGGGTCCAGCGATGACCGAGATGAAAGGGATTGGGAAAACTATACTCGTATTTGCCGAAGTGGGCCAGCTTGTCGAAACCGTGGTTGATACAGATAAGAAGTCCGAAGACCAGGCGCAGCGCAAGGGACGCCACATTGAAAGCGCCTTCAGAATATGCTGTCGACAGGAATTTTTTCATGTTAGATTGGAATTTGGGTCCTAAGATAGGGGATTTATAAGGAAATGTTAATCTAAGCAGTTATCCACAGGTGTTTGGAACGATGTTTGGTCAAAGGCAAAATAATCGACAATTTCACACGTTAACGGCTCAGGGAGCCTTCCAACGAAAAACACCGGGACGATAAAAATCAAATCATTTTCCAGTGAAGTATACTGTATTATTTTTTTTCGTCATTCTCTTCAGCTCTTCGTCATTTGCCCAGCAGACCCGTTACTATGACGACCCGCAGGCCAACTTCAGGCAGGGGGTAGAGTTTTTCGAACACGAATATTACTCGCTCGCTTTCCCCATCTTCCGGGACCTGAAGTACTCGCTGCGCGAGACCGACAAAAGCAATAACTACGTTGAATACCAGGATGTAAAATACTATTACCTGGTATGTGCCCTCGAACAGAATGACAAGACGGCCGTGACGGCGGCACAGGAGTATATCGACCTTGAGAACAATGCTCCGCGGGTGGGTATGATCAGCTTTCATCTGGGAGAATATTATTTCCGGCAGAAGGACTACACCGCGGCGCTGAAATCCTACGAACATGCGGATATCGACAACCTGAGCAATAAGGACATAGCGGACATGAAATTCCACCAGGGGTACTGCTATTTTACGAAGAAGCAGTTCGACAATGCCCTGCCGCTGTTCAATGCCATCCGGCAGCTACCAAAGGATCCCAACTATATCGACGCCAATTATTACTATGGCTTCATCTGCTTTTACCAGAAGAAGTATAGCGATGCGCTGGCGGCCTTTAAGATAGTGGAAGATAATCCCACATATGAGAAAGTTGTTCCCTATTATGTGGCGAACATCTACCTGGCGCAGGGGGAGAAGGACAAGGCGATCGAATATGCCGAGGCTCGTCTGAAGAAGGGGAACCAGTATTATGACGCAGAATTACGACAGCTGGTGGGACATGGCTATTATGAGAAGCAGGATTTCGCCAGGGCGCTGCCTTATCTCGAGCAATATGTCAATCTATCCAAGAAAGTAACCCGGGAAGACCTGTACGAGCTGTCCTATTGTTATTATCAGACAAAGAACTGGAACAAGGCCATAGCCGGATTCAAGCAGATGGCCGGAGCCAAGGACTCTCTCGCGCAAAACGCCATGTACCTCCTTGGGGATGCCTATCTGAAGACCGCGCAGAAGGCCAATGCGCGGAATGCTTTCCTGTTCTGCTCGATGAACAGCAGCAATCCCAAACAGAAGGAGATATCCAAGTTCAATTACGCCAAGCTGTCCTACGAGCTCGGCTACCAGGACGTTGCACTGACGGAGTTCCAGGGTTTTCTCCAGCAGTATCCCAATTCGGAATATGGCCGGGAAGCGCGTGAGCTGCTGGTGAGCGTGCTGGCCGGCACCAATAACTATAAGGATGCGCTGACGCTGCTTGACAGCCTGGATCATCCGTCCGATAATGTCCGTCGACTTGTCCCCACGATCCTTTATGGCCGGGCGACCGAGCTGGTGAACGATGGGCTGCTGCTGAATGCCAACGAGCTGCTGGATAGGGCGATCAAGGACCCGAACAACGGAAGCGTGCTGCCCTATGTTCAGTTCTGGAAGGCGGAGATCGCCTACCGGCTGAACCGGATCGACGATGCCATCCGGTATTTTCTGGAGTATCTGAAGAGCGGTGCGGTCAATGGAGAGGTAAACCCCACGGATGCCCGATACAACCTCGGTTATTGTTTCCTGAAAAAGGAGAACTATCGCCAGGCGCAGGGCTTTTTCGAGCAGGTGGTCCGTAATCCGAAGATCGGCAGTTCGCCATTGGAGCAGGATGCCTACGTGCGGGACGCGGACTGTTATTATATGAACCGCGACTACCGGACGGCACTGGCGATGTATAATAAGGTCGTGGATTTTTCGTGGCCTGCCAGCGACTATGCGACCTTCCAGAAGGCGATGATCGCGGGTGTCGGCAGCGGAAAGGATAAGATCACCCTGCTGAATACGATCAACCGGCTTTATCCGGGTAGCAATCTTTCGGCGGATGTGAATATGGAGATCGCAGGGACCTACCTTGCCGGAGAGAACTACCGGGAGGCATTACCCTATCTGAAGAATGTCCTCCGTTCTCCGGGAGCCGATGCGCTAAAACCGAGGGCGTATCTGCAGTCGGGAATAGCCTGGTACAATCTGAATAATAACAAGGAGGCGCTGAATCAGTACGATTCGTTGCTGCGGCAGTATCCCAATTCTCCCGAAGCGCAGGATGGCCTTGACAATGCCAAGACTATCTATGTAGAGGAAGGACGCAGCGCAGAGTATGTGAATTTCGCCAAGGGCATGGGAGTCGAGGTCAGCGCCACCCAGGAAGACCAGCTGGCCTATGAAGAGGCCGAAGTGCAGTTCAACAACGGCAATTTCCCCGGCGCCGTACAGCGGTTTGAATCCTATCTGGCTAAATTCCCGGATGGGAAGTATTCGCTGGAAGCAAATTATTATAAGAGCGAGATCTATTTCTCTCAGAAAGACTGGGCGAAGGCGGTAGTGGGATATGCGGCGGTTGGCGACAGGGCGCCGAACAAGTTTGGTGAAAAGTCGCTGCTGCAGGCGGCCCGGCTGTATTTCTTCAACCTGAAGGACTATGCGAATGCGGAGAAGTATTTCAGCAAATTAAAGGATTTCAGCTCTTCCCAGGAGAACAAGATGGAGGCCATGCGGGGGTTATTGCGGAGCCAGTATCAGCTGCAGAAATGGCCTGAGGCTGTCGCCAATGCGAAGGACCTGCTGACCCAAAAGGGGTTGAGTGTGGATGACAAGGTACTTGCGAATATGGCCATTGCCAAATCCTATCAGTCGGCGGGTCAGTGTGAGGCGGCGCTGCAGTATTTCCGGGTGGCGGCGCCTCTGACGAAGTCGGCCTATGGCGCCGAGGCGCGTTATCAGATAGCGGACTGTCTCTTTCATCAGAACCAGCTGAAGGACGCCGAGAAGGCGGCATTTGAGGTCATCAACAAGTCAGGCTCCTATGAGGAGTGGGTGACGAAGGCTTATCTGCTGTTAGGGGATGTCTATTTTGCCGAGAAGGACTATTTCAATGCCAAGGCCACGTACCAGAGTATTGTGGAGAATGCCAAGATCGAAGATATCCGGTTGCAGGCGCAGCAGAAGCTGGCTCAGGTGACTGAAGAAGAGAGGAAGAACAGCAAGGTAGATACTGCTAACTAATCATTCATTCCAGAAATTTGATCAATGAATAGAATATCCAAAATTGGACGGAGTCAGGTGAATGCGCGAGCCGGAGCCGGGTGGGCAAATCAAATTGTTCTATTGGCGGTCCTGGTGGGGATAGGATATGTTGCGCAGGCACAGGATACGACGAAGCGCAAGACCATCGATATTACGTCTTCCTTCAAGCCGGTGCTGCGGGAGGCGGTGAAGATCAATTTTAATGCGGCGCCGCCGGCGGTGGACACGTCCCGGCCGCGACTGTCCTATAATATTCCGGCTCAGTACCTGTTCCTGAATTATCTTCCGGGGGAGATGAAGCCGGTGGCCCTGCAACGGGATTCGGTGAAGCCGTGGGAGAACTACAACTATATCAAGGTCGGCGTGGGAAATGTGCATATACCGTATATACGTACCGGTTTTAGTTTTGGCGACGGAAAAAGTACTTTCTTCAATCTGTTCGCGAACCAGCTGTCTTCGAAAGGGAATCAGGATTTTCAGAAGAACAGTCTGACGGACGTCAAATTTGTGGGAACGGTGAAGACGGCCACCAAGCTGGAATGGAACGGGGCGTTGGGGTTCAAGAATGACGTGTACTACCGGTATGGTTTCAGGCCGGACACGCTGAAGTTCACCTCCGATCAGCTGAAGCTGACCTATCAGACCTATGAGGGGCAGCTGAGCCTGCGTAATACAGAGCCGACGGAGTTCGGGCTGCTGTATCACCCGAATATAAAAGTGAATGTGTTCTCCAGTACTAAAAATCCCAACGCCAATGAGGTAAATACGGTGCTGAACCTGCCGCTGGAGAAGACGATCGGGGACAATTATGCTTTTGATCTTGGATTTACGGCGAATCTGACCCATTATCATAATCCGCTGATTGGGGCGACGGTTGACCAGAACAACAATATATTTATGGTGAACCCGGCGTTTTTGGTGAAGACGTCGAATCTGTTCCTGCAGGCGGCGGTGACGCCATCGTGGGATCAGAAGGTATTCCATCTGCTGCCGAATTTCCTGGCGGATATCTCCACTTCAGACCAGCGATTTACGGTGCAACTGGGATGGATCGGGTATTACGACAAGGGGTCGTATCAGCGGTTTGAGTCGATCAATCCCTGGCTGGGGGCGCCGGATTCTTTGCTGAATACGCGGGTGCAGGAATGGTATGGCGGGTTCAAGGGATCGATCAGCAACCATTTCAGCTATGCGGCGAAGATCGGATTCCAGCAGTATAAGAATATGGCGTTGTTCGTGAATGACTCGGCGATGAATAATGTGTTCGACGTGCGGTATGAGCCGTCGATGGACGCCCTGCAGCTGCATGGTGAACTGAGCTATATAGTAGGGGATGAGTTCTCGGCTACGGCTGGCGTCAATTTTTATGACTACCGGCATCTGAAGGTGAATGCCAAGGCCTATGGGCTGTTGCCGATAGAGTTCAATACCCACCTGAAATGGCAGGCCTTTAAGGATTTCTGGGCCAAGGTCGACTTTTTTGCGTTTGATGGCGCCCGGTATCTGACGGCCGACGGTAAGGCCTTTAAGGGAGATGGCGGGGCGGACCTGAATGCGGGGGTGGAGTTCAAGATACTGAAGCAGCTGAATCTCTGGTTCCAGATGAATAACGTCTTCAATAATAAATATGAGCGGTGGCATCAGTACCCCGTGTATGGTTTTAATGTTTTAGGGGGAGTGGTGTTTACGTTTGGGCAGAGATGATGGGGGATTCGCACAAATTTCCTAGATTCGCAACCAAACCTAAAAGATAAGCCATGTTTGCGGTTTTGAATGCCTATTTGTTTCAACATCGAAGTATCAGTATTCCGGGTCTGGGTACGATCTACCTGGAGACTTTGCCTGCTGAATCAGATGTTGTTGACCGCACGATGCTACCTCCTGTATACCGTTTCAGATTCGACAAATACTTCGATGCGCCGGACAAGGAGTTCTTCGGGTACCTGGCGTCCCAGCAAAATATGCTTGATTTTGAGGCTATTAAATGGTATAACGAGTTCTCCTTCGAGCTCCGCAACCGAATCAAGTCAGAAGATCAGGTCAGCTGGGATGGGGTGGGGATACTGAAGAAGGATGGTTCGGGGGATATCTTATTCGAGTCGGTCAAGGCGCCTGCCTTTTTCCTTCAGCCGACCCCTGCTATTCGGGTACAGCGTGAGGATGCCCAGCATACCCTGGTGGTTGGTGATCGTGAGCGGACCAGCGGCGAGATGAACGAATGGCTTCAGGAGGAGAATAATGGCCGCCGGCGAATTTCCTGGTGGGTAATCGCCATTGTGCTGGCCGTTGTGGGGCTGGCTGTTCTCGGGTGGCATTTCTACACGAATGGCTGGTCTACCGGCAACCAGATAAAATTTTAATCCCTCGCCAAAGACCCTGGAAGGGTCTTGTCCGAAGGACGATAATTAGCGCCTTTGCCGGAGATGCGCTAGTTTTTGGGAAGCGCATCTCCGGCACATAATCTATGTCTCTAATTCATTATAGTCATTGTCCTTCCTGTAGCTCAGAGCGTTTGAAGCTAGCGTTGAAAGCCATCGATCATACGGTTTCCCATGAGAGTTTTGAGATATGGGAATGTGAGGAGTGCGGGCTGCGATTTACCCAGGACGTACCGGATGCGGAGGCGATCGGCGTCTATTACCGATCGGACAACTATATCTCACATACGAATACCAATAAGGGGCTGGTTAACCAGCTCTATCATATCGTTCGCACGCAGACCTTGTCCAATAAATACCGGCTTATTTCATCGGCTACGCGCAGCCGGCAGGGCAAGCTGCTGGATATCGGAGCGGGGACGGGTGCGTTTGTCGCGCATATGAAGGAAGAGGGGTGGGAAGCGATGGGGCTGGAGCCGGATGAGGTGGCCAGGGAGAAGGCGAGGACCGACAACCAGGTGCAGCTGCTGGAGATGGATCAGCTGTTCTCTTTTCCGCAGGAGAGTTTTGACGTGATCACATTATGGCATGTGCTTGAGCATGTCCATGATCTGCATCCTTATCTGGAGCGGCTGAAGTTGCTGATCAAGCGGGATGGGCGTATTTTTATCGCCGTCCCCAATTATACCTCGTATGATGCTGATGTTTATAAGGAGGCCTGGGCGGCTTATGATGTACCCCGGCATCTGTATCATTTCTCGCCGGATTCGATGGAACGGTTGGTGAGCGGGCATGGGCTGCAGCTGCAGTATAGTCAGCCGATGTGGTTTGACAGTTTTTATATCAGCATGCTCAGCGAGAAATATCGCAGCGGGCATGGGAATCTGGTGAGGGCCGTCTGGAATGGGATGGCGTCGAATGTAAAGGCTTTTGTCGACAAGGCAAAGTGCAGCTCGTTGATTTATGTGATATCGAAATAGGGGACCTTTAGAAGGGGAACTTTATTTCGTAAATGCTCGGCCAGAGTTTGCCCGTCACGTATACTTTTCCATTGGTGGAGTCATAGGCGATGCCGTTGAGGACCTCGGCTCCGGGGTATTTGTTGCGGGCGTCGTTCTCCAGGCCGTCGAGGTTCATTTTCCCTACCACCTTACCGCTGGTGGTATCAATTTTCAGAATATAGTTGGTTTGCCATTGGTTGGCGTAGAGATAGCCTTTTATCAGCTCGAGCTCGTTGATATTGCTTACGGGTCCGTTGTTGTCGGTCACGCCGAGGACCCTTACCAGCCGGAAGCTATTGGGATCCAGGTAGTTGATATTGCTTGACCCGTCGCTCATGATGAGGTGGACGCCGTCGGTCGTCATTCCCCAGCCTTCTTTGCTCGGGAAGGTGAATTCTCCCAATTTTTTAAATGTTTTGGCATCGTAGATGAAACCGACCTTGGTGGTGTAGGTCAGCTGGTAGACTTTGCCGTCGAGGAAGACGATGCCTTCGCCGAAGTATTTGTTGCGATCGATGGTGACCTTGGGGGTGATCTTTCCGGTGGCAAGGTCGACTGTGCCGAACATCGACTTGCGGCTTTCGGGCATTTCGGGTTCGGTCCCTGTGGCTTCGTAGAGCTGTCCGTCGTGGAAGAGGAGGCCTTCGGTATAGGCGGAGGTATCGTGGGGAATGGCTTTTATGACCGAGTAGTTGATGAGTGGGGGGGTATTATCGGGTGTTTTGGTAGTTTCGGTGGGCGTGTCCTGCCGGTCGTTGTTGTTGCAGGCGGTAAGGAAGCAAATGAGCACAAAAAAAGCGATGACTCTGTTCATGGTGTAAAAATTGTATAAAAAACTTGCATTTACCAAAAAAAATTTATTGTTTTACAGCAGCTTATCTTCTGGATACCATTCCTGCCAACACACACCACAATACCGGCCGGAGGGAATCCGGTGATTATTCAGTCTCACCAAGAAGCAGTATCCTCCTGAACAACTAATTTTTTTCCATTTTAACCTAACTGGACGGAGTCCAGCACGGTAATTTACCGAAATCAATTACTCGCGCAGACGGCGCTAACGAGCTTGCAATATACTATCCGGTTACCCTCCAATACCGATGATCTACCGCTGAAAAAGACGGTAAAATGAAGTATTTTCTACCCTTTGTAGGATGCATGTTGATCACATTACCCGGTTGGACGCAACGAGATTGTCGTTCGTTTGACTACAGGCAGCAGCAGCTGAACGCAGACCCCACTCTGGCCCAAAAGGTTGAGGCAGTCGAGCAGTTCACACATATGCAGCTGCACAGGTCCCCTGTCACTATCACCGGTGAGGGGCCAAGGGCGACCATTCCTGCCGTGATCACCATTCCTGTCGTCGTACATATCCTCTACAATTTATCTTCCCAGAATATCAGCGATGCGCAGATACAGTCGCAGCTGGATGTGCTGAATGCTGACTATGGCAAGCACAATGGCGATACTTCGTTGATACCGGCGTATTATTCCGGGCTGGCTGCGGACTGCGGATTCCAATTTGTTCTTGCGGGTGTCGATACGAATGGGCACACCACCACCGGCATTGTCCGTAAGGCCACTAATTCAGTGTCGTTCTCACTCAATGATGACGTCAAGTTCAGTGCCAGGGGCGGGGATGATGCGTGGGATCGTGACCGTTATCTGAACATTTGGGTTTGTAATCTTTCAGGGAATGTACTCGGCTATTCCAGCCTGGTCGGCGGGCCGCAGACTACAGATGGCGTGGTCATCAAGTATACGGCGTTTGGGACAAAGGGGACGGCTTTGTCTCCTTATAACCGGGGCAGGACGGCCACGCATGAGATCGGTCACTGGCTGAATCTTATTCATGTATGGGGGGACAGTCAATGCGGGGATGACCAGGTGGAGGATACGCCGCCACAGCAGCAGGCTACTTACGGCGACCCCAGCGGGATCGTCATTTCGTGTAATAATGCTCCGTATGGTAATCTATATATGAACTATATGGATTTTACGGACGATAACGGGATGCATCTTTTCACGAATGGTCAGCGGGCGCGGATGCGGGTATTGTTTACGGATGGCGGTTTCAGGCAGCCTTTGCTGGCGTCGCCGGCGGCGGTTGCAGCGGTCTCTTCGGGTCAGGGTGGTGCGGCCGGAGTGGTGGTGAGTTCTGTGGTGACAGGGGCTTATCCGAATCCGACGATGAATACGACTACCGTTAAGCTGACCGAGACGGGTGGAGTGCTGGGGGTATATAATCTAATGGGCGCTCGGGTGATGGTGTTGCGGGTTACGCAGACTACTATGCAGCTGGATGTTTCCGGGCTGGCGGGGGGTATTTATTTTGTGCGACTGGAGGGGAAGGGTGGAGGCGTGAGGCTGGTGAAGCTATAGGTTATTAATAATAACACGTATACTGTTGGACGATGGGCGATCTAAAAGGTCGCCCATCTTTTTTTAAAATACCCTCATCTTTTGTTAATTTTTTAAAAAGTTTTGCTAGCTTTACGAAAGTTAAGGGCAAATAACCCTGTTTTTTACCAAAGCTATGCTTGAGAAGAAATTGAGCTATAAGAGGAGTGTCCTCAGGCATCTCTATTTTGCCGGGGCGCTTTCCTGTGCTGAGCTGAGCGATCAGATCGGTAAGAGCCTGCCTTTAACGACGCAGATCGTGAATGATCTTATAGAGGAGGGGTCGGTGATAGAAAAGGGGCTCGCGCCTTCCACCGGGGGAAGAAGGCCTCTGCAGTACTCGCTGAAATCGGATGCGGCCTATATTGTGAGCGTGGCGATGGATCAGTTCGTCACCAGGATCGCGATCCTCGACATGAATAACCGGTATCTCACCGAGATCGAGAAGTTCGAATTGCCGTTGTCCAGGAACTCGGAAGCGCTGTCTCAGTTAGCTGAAAGAATAGAAAGGATCGTCCTTCGGTCGAATATTCCCAAAGACAAGTTTGTTGGCGTCGGCATTGGAATGCCGGGTTTTGTTGATTCCATCAAGGGGATCAATCATTCTTTTTTGCCGGTGCCGAGTGCGTTGCTGGCCGAGCAGGTCAGTCATGGTTCGCGTGCGGGTCACGATGGGCACAGATCGACGAGCGTAGCGTCCAGCAAGGCGTCTATTGCCAAGTACATCGGAGGCAGGCTGGGGCTGCCCATTTTTATTGACAATGATTCGAGTCTAATAGCGCTGGCGGAGCTGAAATTTGGGGCTGCACGCAACAGGAAGAGCGCCATGGTGGTCAATATAGGGTGGGGGATTGGTCTGGGCCTGATCCTTAATGCCAAATTATTCCGGGGTGAAAATGGTTTTGCCGGTGAGTTCAGCCATATCCCGATGTTCTCCAATAATAAGCTGTGCAGCTGTGGAAAGAGCGGCTGTCTGGAAACCGAATCCTCATTACAAGTCGTCGTGGAGCGTGCCGTGGAGGGGTTGAAGAGTGGGAGGCTGTCCCTGTTGAGGGATCTGGCTAATAAAAGTTTTGACGAGGCTTCTTCGGATGTGATCATGGCGGCGGGTAAAGGGGATAAGTTCGCCGTGGAGTTATTGTCGGAGGCCGGCTATAATATCGGAAGAGGCGTTGCGGTATTGATACATATCCTTAATCCGGAGCTGGTGGTTCTTAGCGGAAGGGGCTCGCTGGCGGGAAAGATCTGGCAGGCTCCGATACAACAGGCGCTGAACGAGCATTGCATCCCTATCCTGGCGGCAGGCACGGGTATAGAGATATCTGCGTTGGGATATGAGGCCGAGCTGATCGGCGCTGCTGCCCTTGTGATGGAACACTATTAATCAACCTACCTTATCTGTCGTCAACCGGACGGAGTCCGGTTCGCATACGAACCAGTTCACCTTATCACGTGAGACAAAAGCTGCTTTAATCAGGCCTTCTATTGAGGAGGTCGTTTCGAGACACCATAGTTTAAACCAAAAATTACACTGCAAACATGAAACAGACATTCAAGCCAAAACTCGCACTTGCGATGTTAGCATTTGTCGCTTCTCTTTTGCTTGGGCTGGCTGTAAGCGCCCAGGTGAAAAAGCCGGTGACAGGAGTGGTAAAGGATCCTTCGGGAACTCCTATTTCGGGCGCCACTGTTAGAGTAAAAGGGGCCAAGGCCGGTGGGGTCATCACGGATGATGCCGGTTATTTTTCCATCAAGGCCGATCCGGACGCAATACTGGTTATCAGCTCGATCGGTTATGAGACCACGGAGATGGCCGCAGGTCAGTCTTTAATGGCGATCCAGCTGCCGAAGAGCAATAAGGAGCTCTCACAGGTGGTGGTGACCGGCTTTGGTGTAAAGAAGGATGTCCGCAAATTAGGGTATGCTATTTCCTCGATTGGCGGGGATGAGATCGCGCATACCAACACCCCTAATCCCATCAATGCATTGCAGGGTAAGGTGCCTGGTTTGTATATGACCGGCGTGGTCGGTGGTCCGCAGACTTCCAGCAGGATCCTGCTGCGCGGTATTTCTGACATCACTCCGGGCGCCAACAACCAGCCGTTGTTCGTGATCGATGGGGTGTTGATCCAGCCTGATGTCACCAAGACAGGCGCTGAATATGGCAATGATCAGGATTTTGGTAATCAGCTGAAGAACCTCAATGCAGAGGACATCGAATCTATTTCTGTGCTCAAGGGTTCGGCCGGTACGGCGTTGTATGGTTCTTCCGCGCAGAACGGTGTCATCCTCATCACGACGAAGAAGGGGAGCGCCAGGAAAGGGTTGGGTCTTTCCGTTACGCAGCAGTTCTCCATAGACAAGCCTTATGGCGGCGCCGATTTTCAGAATGAATTTGGAGCAGGCGCCAACCCGGCGTATTTCAACTCCAGCGATCTGAGCGCCCACTCGATCGACAGCGGGGGGAATGCAGGCGCTTCGGGCCTGGTCAGCTTTGGTCACAAATTCGACGGGACCATGGTTACCGATCTTGACGGCCGCAAAGTGCCCTGGGTAGCGCACTCCCATAACTACCTGGATGTATACCGTACCGGATCTACGTCCAATACCAATGTGGCGTTGACCGGCGGAGACGAGAATACGACGTTCCGTCTGTCCTGGTCTGGTATGTGGGCTAAGGCTATTACACCTACCAATCAATTCGACAGGAATAATATTACGTTCCGCACAACGCATAAGTTCTCCAATTTTTTGGACGTAGATGCGAATGTTAATTATACCATCAGCAATACCAATAACCCCCAGGCGCAGAATAGCAGTTCGCGGTCGCTTTTCAATGCCTTTGTGTACCAGGTACCCCGCGAGTACGATGCGGCTTACTACAATACGCATTTTACCGACCCGGTCAACGGCGGTCTGAACCTTACAGAAAGCAATGCTTATGGCAATGCCGGCAACGGGTATAGCCTAAGCTATTTCCTGTATAAGCTGTATTACTGGAATAACCACCTGGATGAGAATACGCTGAGGGCGAATGTGGATGTCAACCTGCATTTCACGCCCTGGCTGAAATTCCTGATGCGGGCCAATCTGTTCAATACCTATAGCACACAGGAACAGAAGTTCTGGGGTGACGGTCCCGGCTTTTCCGGTGTACTGGGCCTTAGCGATGATTTTTCCAATCAATACCAGAAAGACAAGTATAATTTTAAAAGTTATCGCGTACAGGGTTTGTTGACTGCGAATAGGAAGCTGACCAGCGATCTGGAAGGAACTTTTAATATTGGGGGTGAATTGTATCAGAAGCAGCAGGAAGGGGAATATGCCAAGATCTCCAGTCTGGCGGCTCCGGGACTTTTCCAGCTGAGCAATTTTACAGATATAACCAAAACCAGTTTTGGCGAAAATCCCAACGCCTATAATTACCGCAATGTATCCTTCTATGCCTTTGGCGATCTGGGTTGGAAAGATCTGTTGTATCTGAACTTCAGCGAAAGGCTGGAATACTCTTCTTCGCTGGTATTCCCCAATGGAACGGGTCATAATGTTTACCAATACCCCAGCGTAGGGTTGTCCTGGCTGTTACACAAGACATTCAATCTTCCGACCTATGTCTCATTTGCCAAGCTGAGAGCCTCGTATGCACAAACGGGTAAGGATATCCTGCCCTGGATCATTTCCCAGAACTATAATGCTTATAGCTATACTACAGTCGCGGGAGCTCCTCAGAGCCAGGTTGCTTTTGCCAGCAACCAGATCATCGATGCCAACCTGAAGCCGCAGCGCACGACGGAGTATGAGGTTGGTGCCGATCTCCGATTCCTGCACGACCGTATTGGCATCGATGCCGCGGCCTTTTCGAAGACCACGCATCAGCAGATAGCCACGAAAACCCTGGATAATGCATCCGGCGCCGGATCTTTTTATACCAATCTTGGTACGGTCCGCAACCAGGGTATTGAGATCGGGCTAACCCTGGTGCCGGTCAAGACGAAGGATTTCTCCTGGAACTCGACCATTAATTATACCAAATACACCAACAAGATCATCGATTACGCTACGACGAGCCCGTACGTGCTGCTGGAAAGCCAGTATTTCACGGAAGTCCGTGCCTATAAGGGTGGCGCTTACGGGGATATCTATTCCAATAATGCCCTTACCCCTTACCAGGCCTTCGATGGTAGCGGAAACAAAGCGTCCGACCCCAATAACGGCAAACCTGTTATTTATAACGTCGGCGGGTATTGGAGATACCAGCCGGTTAAGTATGCCAGCGGGAATTATGATCACAATGCGCGGAAATTGGGTAATATCAACCCTGATTTCCTGTGGAGCTTTTCCAATACCTTCAACTATAAGAATTTCTTCGCCGGCTTCCTGGTGGATGGAAGGGTCGGAGGAAAGCAATTGTCCTTTACCTATAAGTATGGAATGGGTCTCGGCGCGCTGAAGCCGTCTCTTGCCGGACGCGACAAGGATCATGGCGGTGTTGCTTATACGGGTACGGATGCTAACGGCCTCCAGGGCAACTGGAATGACGGGATCATCCCGAATGGCGTATTTGCGCAGGGACAGACGACGACTGTCAACGGGGCGACCGTACAGCTGGGAGGCATGACCTTCGCCGATGCGGTATCGAAGGGATATGTACAGCCTGTTCCGGCCTCTCAGTATTACTATCAGGCCTATGGCTCCTGGAGCCGGGGTATTGCCGATCTGAGTACGTTTGACGACAGCTGGGTCTCTCTTCGTGAGGTCAGCGTAGGCTATAATCTGCCTAAGTCACTCACCGAGAAGGCAAAGATCCAGAACCTGCGTTTGAGCCTGGTGGGAAGGAACCTGTTCTATATCTACAATGGCATGCCGGCTCATGTTAACCCGGAAGGCATCTTTAACAACCGCGCCAGCTCGGCCTTCGACTTTGGCGCTGGTCCTTCCACCCGCAGCCTTGGTTTTACGCTTAACGCCAATTTCTAATCATTACTTAAATGAAAAAAAATATGAAAAATATTAGATATTTCATCGGGTGGGCTGGGGCGTTTTGCCTGCTGCTTCCATCCTGTACGAAGAAGGACCTTGCGGCCATCAATACTAAACCGGGTATTCTGCCTACTGCGACGCCTCAGGCCCTGTTCCAAATGGCTACGCTGCTCACGCAGAACAGTAACGAATATTTTTATGACTACAACCGGTTCATGTTCCCGCTGGCGCAGATCTTTACGAACAATAATAAGGGCGTGTCGGCGAACACGCTCACGGAGGGCAACGCTCTTTCTACCCGGTATAATGATTTTTTTAGTACTTCCAATAATATCCAGTACCCTACAGGCGTAGGCAACTATCTGACGGATGCAGAAAGGCAATTCAATACCCTGGCTGCTGCCGAGCAGGCGAAGAAGCAGTCCTGGGTGCCGATCTTCCATATCCTTAAAGCCTATTATGCCTTTTATGTCAGCGACGTATATGGCAGTATCGCGTATTCGCAGGCATTCCATGCCAGGGAAGGGATACAGCAGCCGGTGTATGACAATCAGCAGGCCTTGTTCGATACATTGGATACCCAGCTGAAGGCAGCTGCGGCCACTTTGAAGACGGCTGCTGCATCGAGCACTGAAACCCCGCTGGGCAGCTACGATCTGTATTACGGTACCAAGAGTGACGAGGTGACAAAATGGATCAGGGCGGCGAATTCGCTGAGGCTTAAGATAGCGATGCGGCTGATGAAACGGAATCCGTCGAAAATGGCGTCTATTGCCAAAGAGGTGATCGCCGACAATGTGGGTCCTATGTCCAGTAATGACGATAACTGGCTGTTTCAGCCTGGCAATGCCTATTTTGGTGGTTCCGGGGGCAACTGGGATCCGTTCAGCGGTGGCGGTGGTGGCAAGGGGATCAAGGGTACCATCGACTATATGTGGAACAACAGCGATCCCCGTATCGGTCTTTATTTCCAGCAGAACAACTATACCCAGGACAATATAAACATAGCCATTGCCGCCGGGGTATTGGCTCCCGGAAGTACCGAGCCGGCCCGCCGGTATGTCGGTTCCTATGCGAGCCCGGATGCGGCGAATTCACCTGCGAACGGCCGCCTTCAATCTACCCAGAAGGTCAACAGCACCCTTACCCTGGATACCCTGTCCTCGATACAGGACCGGCTGATCTCTCCGTCGAACAGCCATACCGCTGGCAGCAATGGAACGGGCAGTGGCACGTTCATCCTTATTTCTTATGCAGACGTCTGCTTTATGCGGGCTGAGCTGGCGGCGAGGGGTGTTACGACCGAAAATGCGCAGAGCCTGTACAATGCGGGTATAGCGGCATCTATATCGATGTACGATGCGATTGGCAATCTGGCGCAGATATACAACTATAAGGCTCTCGATCCGGCAAAGGCCACTGCCTATCTGAGCGCGCCGGATGTGGCTTATAATTCGGCGAATGCCCTGCAGCAGATCATCGTACAGGAGTATATCAACTATTTCCTCCAGCCGAACGAGGCCTGGGCGTTGATCAAGAGGACGGGTATGCCGAACGCGACTACGCCTCTTGTATACGAGACGTTCATGAGCAACGGTCAGCCGGCTCCCTATCCGCGCCGGGCGACGTTGCAGTATCCTTCCCAGGCGGATGATAACTATGCCAACGAGAAGGCGGCCCTCGATGCGATGGTGGCCGATCCGAACTTTGGCGTGCCCGGTGACAACACCGGCCGTGTGTGGTGGGATTCGAAGTAAAAATGTCTGTCAAACCCCGGGGAAAGTCCCCGGGGTTTTTTTATCTTTACAGTAATGAGAAGAATGATCCTGATCGGGTTTGTGGTGGGTTTTGCTGCGATGGCTGTCAAGGCGCAAACCCTTGTTGACGTTGACGGACGCGCCGGCTCTTTGCGTTTGAAAGGAGGTGAAGAATATACTGTTATCGTTTTTCTCTCTCCGGAATGTCCGCTATGTCAGAACTATACGGCGGTGTTGAACTCCCTGGCCGATACCTATAAAGGAAAGATCGCTGTCTATGGCATTATTCCCGGTAAGAGCTATTCGGCGGCTGAGGGGAAGAAGTTTTTGAGCGACTATCATATCGGTTTTCAGCTGTTGTTCGACCGGAGTTTTTTGCTGTGCCGGCGACTGAAGGCTACTATCACTCCGCAGGCATTCCTGCTTGGCCGTAACAATGAAGTTCTTTACTCCGGTCTTATCGATAACTGGGCGGCCTCTCTTGGCGTGCAGAGGACGGTGGTGACCGAGCATTATCTCGCCGATGCGATCGATGCCTCCTTTAAGCATCTTCCCGTCAACCCTCGTAAAACCAGGCCTGTAGGGTGCCTGATCAATACTTACTGAGCATATGAAAAAACTGTGGATCGTATTATTGTTCCTGCCGCAAGCCTTGTCGGCCCAGCATCCTACGTGGTCAAAAGATATTGCTGCGATCGTGCAGACGCATTGTGCGGTGTGTCATCATAAGGGGACCGCGGCACCGTTTGATCTGCTGACTTATGAGGATGTGGCTAAGAGGGCGGCGAATGTGAAACGGGTGGTGACGTCGAGGTATATGCCGCCGTGGAAGGCGGATCCGCACTATGTGTCGTTTGCCAATGAGCGGATCTTGACTGCGGGGGAGATCAAGGCTATTGCGGATTGGGTGGATGCGGGGGCGCCGAAGGGGAATGGTGAGGCGTCGGGGGGGACAGGGGGAACTATCGTTGAGAATACGCGTTTTGGGCGTAAGCCAGATCTGGTACTCACGACGAAGAATTCTTATTTAGTGAAGGGGGATAACCAGGAGCGGTTCCTTGTTTTTTGGGTCCCTTATGAAATACCGGAAGAGCAGAATGTGGAGGCGATCGAGTTCTCGGCGAATAATTATAAGCTGATCCATCATGTCAATTTTGGTTTTCATGCGATGTTCAGGAATTCGGGCGGGCTGCAGATACCTGATTCCGTTGATCTATTGAATGATGCCGCCAAATATGGGGTGTTCAATCTGATCTCTGAGAAGCTGGTCTATTATTCGGGATGGCTTCCGGGCGCTACCTATGAGTCGTATCCCGGCAATATGGGGTGGGTCTTGCCCAAGAGAGGGATGATGCTGTTATATATGCACTATGCTCCTTCTCCGTTGGACCAGGAGGTGAAGGGGGAGGTCCGTCTTTTCTTCAAGCAGCAGCCGATAGAAAGGCCGATCACGGTGGTGAATATTGGTACGGGGGGGAAGGGTGATATTGATCCGCCGCTGGTCATACCGGCAGGTGAGGTCAAGACTTTTAAGGCGACTATTGTCACCCGGTCGGATCAGTCGGTGCTTTTTGCGTGGCCGCATATGCATCTGCTGGGGAAATCTTTTAAGGCTTATGCGATCAGTCCTGCGAAGGATACTATTCGATTGATCTCTATCCCGTCGTGGGATTTCAGCTGGCAGGATGTATATAAGTATCGGAAGCTGGTGAAGATACCTGCGGGGTCGCTGGTTACTGTGGAGGCTACTTATGATAATACGGCGGATAATCCAAGGAACCCTTTCAATCCGCCGAGGAATGTTGAGTCGGCGCATAATCTGATCATGAAGACAACGGATGAGATGTTGAATTTGTTGCTCATCTATTTACCGTATCAGGCGGGGGATGAGAATGTAACGCTTTAGCCCGGTTCGCCGCCGCTGGTCATAAGTGCAGCGACCTTTTCTCCTACGATGGGGGCGAGCGCGACGCCCATTCCGCTCATGCGGACGGCGCAGAATACGTGTTCGTTGACGGCCCTGATGATGGGCATTTTTTCGCTGCCCATAGCCATGATACCGCTCCACCGATGATCGATGGTATAGAATCGCCCGGGGAGGATGACCTCTCCGAGGAAGCGCTCAAGCTCGTTCTGGATACGTGCTGTAGTTGCCATTTCTGTGGTCGCCTCTTCTTCGAAGGCGAGGTTGCGCGCTCCGCCGAGGAGCACTCTATCGCCAAGATCCCTGAAATAATAATATCCTTCGTCGAAATGAAAGGTCCCTTTGAAGGGCAGACCTTCGATCGGCGAGGTGACGAGCACCTGGCCGCGGGCGGGGGTAATGTCCAGCTGGGGCAGCAGCTGGAGGGCGAAGGCGTTGGTCGTGACGAGCATCTGCTGGGCTATCAGGGGGACGCCGTATTGTGTGTGCAGCAGCAGGTGGCCGTGCACCTTTTCATAGCCTGTTATCTCGGTGTTGTTGAGAATGTTGACACCCATGGATTGCACGAGGCGGATAAGGGCCTGGCAGAGCCTGCCGGAATGCAGCTGTCCTTCGGACTGATTCTCGATGAGATATTGGACATTTGCAAAGCCGAACTCGCTGATCTTTTCGTTTTGAAGACGGAAGGTCTTCTGCTGTCCAGTGATCTTTTTGAGAAGGCGGTTGAATTCGTCGATGGAGGAGCGCAGCTGGTCGAGGTCCGAGAGGTCCGGGGTTTCGGTGGGCCCGATTGAATTGGTTGCGGAGCTGGGGTCGATGGCCTCCGAAGTAGCGATGTCCTGGGAGGTGGAGTTAGCTCTTGCGGGAGTACTGGTGGTCCCGGATGTGGAGTTTGTAGTTCCGGGAGTGGGGGTAATCTTGCTGCTGTTGGGGTTGTCGCTGCCGGCTTTGCCGCCGCCGATGAGCTCGTAGCCGCCGTGTTTTTCAAAGCCGATGGCTTCGGCGCCGAAGACCTTTTTTATTTTTTTGATCCCTCTGTAGCGCATGTCGACGAGTTCGAGCAGCTGGTCCATGCCGAGCTGACTGGCATCGTGAACGAGCTCTGTGAGGCTGCCGAAGCAGGCGAAGCCAGCATTGCGTGTGCTGGCGCCGGAGGGGATGAGGCCGCGTTCGACGATCGTTATGCTTAGAGAGGGGGCGAGTTTCTTCAGATAATAAGCGCTCCATAGCCCTACAAAGCCACTGCCTGCGATGATGATATCGGCAGGCGCAAAAAAACTTTCTTTTTCCCAGACTGACAGCTGTACCATACTATTGATTTCGGCTGAAAAGTAAACATTAATTTTGACTTGGCCGGGCTCCGTCCGGATCGTATCCAAAGGCCCAGGAGGGGACTCGTCCGAAGGACAATATTTAACGCTTTGCCGGAGATTCGCTAATTTTTTGGGGAAGCGAATCTCCGGCACATACCAACAGAAAGAATAGAAACAATGCCGAAAAGAAATACAATACCGGTACACAAGCTGCAGGAGCATACGGACCAGCGCTATCATCTGGAGCGGGTTGACTGTGAAAATGACAAGATCAGGAACTCTGCGCCGATCGATGCGCATCGGGACGACCACTATATCTTCATGGTGCTGGAGAAGGGATGGAGCAGGATGATGGTAGATTTTCAGCAGTATGAATACAGGGCAAACACCATCAATTTCGTACTACCCGGCCAGGTACACGATTTTCAGGGTATGGGTGATGAAACGATCGGGTGGTATCTGGCGATGGAGCCGGGGCTTATTCCCGATCTGTTCAGGGCTGTGCTGGAAGACCCGCTGCTGCATCAGAAGCCGCTGATCCTGGAGGAGGTGGTGATCGAGCCGATGGCGCAGTGTCTGAAGCTGGCGCATATGCTTAGGCGACAGCAGGAATCCGTATATTCCCGCCAGTGTATCTTTTCCCTGCTGGGATCTTTTGTAGGATTGATCGCAGACTGTTATGCAGGGCGGCCACTGGCGGCGGACGGTAAGCTGTCGAGGCCAAAGATGATCACGCTGGAATTCAGACAAATGGTGACGCAGCGGTTCAGGACGATGAAGAGTCCGGGTGACTATGCCGAGGCGATGCATTTGTCGTTGTCCTATCTGAATGAGATCGTGAAGGAGACAACGGGGTTCCCGGTGAGCTACTGGATACAGCAGGAAGTGATACTCGAGGCCAAGCGGCTGCTTTATTACAGCCAGTGCAGCGTAAAAGAGATCGCGTTCGAACTGGGATATGAGGATCATACCTATTTTTCGCGTCTGTTCAAGAAGCAGGCGGGGCAGACGCCGGGGGAATTCAGGGGGGAGTACCGGGGGTACCGCGAATAGTCCAATGCTTACCCCAGATACGCCATTGGTAGGGAGGACAGGTTGTCGTTGTTTTGTGGGATGAATAAGCTAACACAAAAGGCACTATCTCTGGCCGAGAGTCCATTTATCCACCCTGCGCGGGTACTGGCTGTCCGGACCTGGGAGCCGGACACGATGCGGGAGATCGATCTGCATTTACCGGATTGCGATATGAGCAGGTGGCATAGTGCGCAGCATATCAAATTCAAGGTGGGAAATTTTATATACCGGGACTATACGCCGTCGGGATGGGATGAGGAGACGAGGACCTGCACGTTGATCGTCGTTACCGCTCACAATGGTCCGGGAAGCCGGTGGGGCCGGTCATTGCAGGCGGGGGATACGGTCTCCTATCTGGGTGTCGATTCTTCGCATGAGCAGCCGGCGCCGGGGAAGCCGCTGGTATTTCTGGGAGATGAGACGGCTATCGGTCATTTCCTCGCTTTGCAGCAGCTGGCGGGCAGTGGCGCCGAGATCAGCGGGGCTGTCGTACTCTCGGAAGAGCATCATCGAGATGAATTCGGGCAGTATTTTACCGGATGGGGGCTGCAGTCGCTCAGAAAGAGCTCTTCGCGGGATTATGGGGAGCTGGAGGAGTGGGTTTCCGGGTTGAGTATGGAGAAGCAAAGGGATGCTGTTTTCTATCTGGTGGGGTATAGCCGGGAGGTGGTGCGACTGAGGAGATTGTTAAAGAAAAAGGGGGTACAGGTAAAGGCCCGGGGATTTTGGAACTGATACCGGGAAAGCAAAGGCCGCGCAAACGCGCGGCCTTTGCTCATGACAGGCAGGGATGGGATTAGCGTTTTTCGTCGTATACTCCGAATTCTGCGATCGAGGGAGGAGAGGACGATCCGTCTATGATGATACGCACTTTGTTACCCCAGACGCGCTGGAAGCGGTGAATTTTAACTTTTACATTGTTGTCGGCACTGAGCAGCGGTTGCCATCTGCCGTTGGATAAATATTCCAGCCTGTACCGGTGGATGACGGGCTGTCCCGGTTCTGTTATGACGATGGCGTTGAACGACCGGTCTTTGCCGAAGTCGACCTGGTACCAGGGCTGCCTGGACGCGGGGTTCGAGTTCCATGAAGTTCCGAAATTGTCGTCGTTGCCGAAGTCCATGATCCACATGTCGTCGCTCCAGCTGCCTTCGGCGGGCCTTTTCTTCGCGATATTGCTCGAGATGATGGGCGCTTCTGTCGGGGGAATTGCCTCGACCGGTCCGGAATTCTTCCACCTCCTGCCGATCTCATTCAGGGCCGCCAGGGCGTTGTCGTCTATGAGCCCGTCCCTGTTGGGCGCGACGTTCAGAATAAAATTGCACCAGGCTTTGTTGAAGGGGATGATGTCATCGCTGATCAGCTGTTGGGGCGATTTTACCGGGTTGGTCGGGAAACTTGTCTTCCAGAACCAGTTGTCCTGCAGTGGCAGGCAGGAGAGCGCCGGCAGCTTGTTGTATTCTTTGGAGATATGTTGACCCGCGCCTTGTTCGTATGATTTGATATCCGTATAGAACAGCGCCTCGGCCGGGTATTTGGCGGAATTGAGGTCCATGACGAGGCAGTTCGGCTGCAGGGACTTGATCAGGCTATAGATCTCTTCGAACGGGACGTCATCATAGGATATCCTCGACCATGGTGCATCCCATCCGTCGATGATCAGGGCCGTTATTTCGCCATAGTTGGTAAGCAGCTCTGTAAGCTGCGCTTTGATCATTTGAATGTCCTGAGGGGTGATGCAGCCGGGCCGGATCCGGTGGTGTGTGTCGAGAATGGAATAGTACAAGAACACTTTGAGCCCCTGTGCCCTGAAAGCGTCTGCGTAAAGACGGACCACGTCCTTTTTCAGGGGGCTGTTCATCGAGTTGTAGTCGGTTGTTTTTGTATCCCAGACGCAAAAGCCGCTGTGGTGCTTTGTGGTGAGGCATCCATAACTCATGTTGGCGCTCCTGGCTGCCCTGGCCCATTGGGCGCAGTCGAGTTTTCCGGGGTTGAACAGGGCCGGCGGTGCATCGGGGTCTGCCCAGTCCTGGTCCATGTAAGTGGGGATATTGAAGTGAATGAACATGCCGAACCTCAGGTCCACGAATTTTTGCTGCAGGTCGTGAAGGTCGGGTTGCGCAGTGAGTCGTATAGCGCAGGCGATAAGAAATACCAAAGTCAGGAAGCTGTTTGTTCTCATATATTTTTTGATAGAAAGTGAAAGCGAGGTCCTCATTGAGGGCTCCAGGTCTCGTCCATGTACCTGTAGGTTCCGTTGGTGTTGGTGTACATATAGTGTACGGTGAATGTCTTTGTGGCGGGGTCGTACGTGCTTGTCGTACCCGGCTGGTTGGTGATAGGGGCGCCCGGGTCATTTTGCAAAAAGCCCGAGAACGTGAGCGTGTTGTCGGTATTTACCTTCACGTAAAAAACCGTCCCGTTGTAGGGGCCCAGGTTGGCGATCGTGCTGATCTGGCAGGTATTGACGTCCAGCGTGGTCAGGGTCCTGGTGTCGTCGACTCCAGTGCTGCCGGCGAGGGTTCCGTCGGCGTTGTAATTGTTGCGCACTCCGACGGCGTGGTAGTCGCCTTCATAAGCGTTGACGGTCGTGGGTGTATAAGTCCTGGCAGCGGAGTAGAATGTGTCAATGGCTCCCGAGTCCGGCAGAAACATGGTACGATAGCTGAAGGCTGTCCCGGGCGGATATTTGTCGAGCGTGGCGGGGGTGATGGTTGCCTGGCCGGTGGGGTCCGACGGAACCAATTGGGTGCGCGCGGCGTTGTCCTGGTCCTTGTATTCGATCCTGACGCCCTGCAGCCCCTGCAGGTAAAAACTGCTAAAACTGATGTCCGCCTCATAGTATGGCAAGGCTGCGGGTTTCGCCTTGGCCTGATCGATGTCCCAGTTATTGAGGGTAAGTTCGTAATTGGCGCCAAACGCCTGCCCGGTTACCGTGTTAGGCACAGAACGATGGCCCTGTGCATCGGCTGTGATCACATCGAACGTATAGGACTGTTCGAGCAGGTTGGGTATGATCACTTTGAGTGTGTCGACACCGCCCGAGCGTTTGACCGGCACTACGAGGGAATCCTGGCGGTCGTTCCAATAGACCGTTGCCTGTCGGATGGTGGGGTCCGAGATAAGCAGCCAGGAAAGCATTATGCGGTATCGTCCACTGAATGCGCGGAGGGAATCGGCCCTTCCGGTGTAAACTACGGGCCCTCCCGTGAGGTATTTCCTGTATTCGTCGCTTTTCCGGCAATGGGTGAAGAAGGTGAGCAGGCAAACTAAGGCTGCTATTATTTTCACGTATTGGGAGTTGGTTGGTTGCATGCTTGAATGTTTAGTGGTTAGGTTCATCAGGGTTGTCCCCAGAATGACATCTCTGCGATGTTGGTGGCGGCATTGGTAAAGGTCGACAGTACCTTTACGCGGATGTATCGTACGGCCGGCTTGTCGAGGGGAACTGTCATTTCTTCGCCTGCAGTAGCGGCGTCGATGTCTGCCTGTGAGTCGGAGCCCATCGGCAGGCCGGAGGGTTTTATCACCTCGTGGTGGACGAGCAGCTGCCAGTCGTCCCAGCCGCCGTCGGCCTGCGGGAAGGGGTCGGAGCATCCCCATATCTCGAAGACCTTCGGGTTGTTCTGGTTATAGATCCAGTCTGTCGGCGGGTCCTGTCTTTGCCAGAGTGTGATCCTGCTGAGCCTGGCCTTTAAGCCCAGGTCAAAGGTGAACCACATAGGAAAGGGTTTTGCCTGGGTGTGGAAGAAGCCCCCGATCACGCCACCCTTGATGATGCCATCCCAGAGATTGGGCATGACCAGGCCCCAGTCATAAGCGACGTCGGTGGGCAGGTCTACTTCCCGGAACAGGGACTTGTCGAGGAATTTTTCGTAAAGCGGGCTGTAGGTTGCGTACAACGTGTCCGAGTAGTTGCCGTAGGTGTCGCGGACGTAAAAGCCAAATTTTCGTTGTGTGCTGTCGAATCCCCGGATGGAATAGCTGCCCGAGTCTGCAGCCGTGTATTTGGAATCGGCGACGCCGGGCCTGCCGGTGGAGTCGTTGGTGATCGTGACGATCACGAGGTCAGCTTTGAGGGAGTTTTGGAATTTGATGTTCACTCCGCCGAAATCGGCGGATATTTTTAATGATCTGAACGTACTGATGACCGGGGGTGTCAGCGGCTTGACCCTAATCGTCAGCGGTGAAGAGGATTTGTCGTTGCGGCTCACCACGTAGAGGTCTACCGTGTGCTCCAGGGTGTCGCCGAAGCCGTCGACGACAACATAGTTGGAATAATAGCTGGCCTTCGCTTCGCGTCGGACACCTTTCCTGATCTCGTAGTCCGCTTTTACGTAGAGAATATTGTTGTCATCGGGAAGCGAATAGCTGATGGTCGCGCTTCCAGGCTGATTGGTGACGGCTGCGCTGACCAGCGGGGAGGGCGTGGAGCCGCCGGGATAGATCGACTCGTGGAACTCTTTTTTGCAGGCGGCCAGGGCGCAGACGGCCAGGAAGAGAGAGAATATGGTTGAAAGCCGGATAACTTTTTTCATGTCGTTGTACTTTTATGGTGTGGCCTTACCAGCCACGGTTTTGCACAAGATTGGGGTTGATCAGCAGTTCGTTGGCGTTGATCGGCCACAGGTAGTCTCTGTCGTTGAAGTGCTGGCCGAAGAGGACTACCGGCACGTAATAGCCGGCGGTCGAGGAGGCGGGGATATTCCATCCGGTGATGTTCCTGTTGAGCTCTACCGAGGCGGTCTTCCATCGGCGCAGGTCCCAGAAGCGGCTGCCTTCGAAGGCCATTTCGATCAGGCGTTCGCGCTGGACGATGTCTCTAAAACCCGCTGTTGTAGTATACTTCGAGGGCGTTCTGGAATATCCTGTCCATGCGTCTTCCACGGTGGGCAGTCCGGCGCGGGAGCGGACCTTGTTGATGTAACTAAAAGCTTCTGCGGGGGGCGCTGTTGATGCTTCGTTGAGCGCTTCGGCATACAGCAGGTAGAGGTCCGCCATCCGGATGATCGGCCAGGGATATTCTTCAGTGGAAGTGGATTGTCCCTCGTTGATGATAAATTTCCAGCTGACCGTCTTTTTGGTGAAATACCCCGTCATCGAGTAACCGCTGATATTTTTCTGGGACTGGTTCTGACCGAACTTGCACTGTACATTCCATACGCCGTCCTGTTTGTACCAGCGGTCGCCGTCGAAGGAGACGTCGGCATAGTATCTGGGTTCGCGGTCGAAGTTGAGGCCTGCCGTCTGGTAGCCGTCCTGCAGGACTTCGCTGTCTGCATAGTCGACAGTCCTGACGTTGTATCGGTGGAGGTAGTCCCATGTCTTGTCTTCGTCGATGGGCACGCCGTTTCGGGTATAGAACTCTTCCGCGATCTTCAGGGGAGGCGCCATTTCACCCAGTGGATCGCCGTTGCCCAATTTGTCGGGGTCGAGCTTGGGGCAGGCCATTCGCTGGACCAGTTGAGTTCCCCTTGAGCTGGAGTTGCCCCAGATGAGCTCCTGGTTCCATTTCTGGCAAATGGCGTTGCGGATGCTCATCTGCCGGGTTATGACCGAGTCATAGACATAAAGGGGGTCGCTGAATGTGTACAGCTGAAGGCCGGCGGATGCCGCGACGGTAATGGCTTCTTTGCATGCGGCAGCGGCCCTTTGCCATTTTTCGGGGTCATAAGCGGGCTTGAACAGCGGCACGCCGTTGCTGCCCGCGAATCCGGCGTAATATCCGTTGCCGTTGAACAGCGGGCTGGCGGCGGTGACGAGAAGGCGTGCCTTGATGGCCAGCGCGGCTGGTTTTGTGACGCGCCCCAGCTCGTTGGTCGTATTTGAGATCGTCAGGGGCAGCTGAGCTGCTGCGGAATCGAAGAGTCCGGCGATATAGTTGACGACCGAGTCGACGGGCTGACGGAAGACTTTGACCTGGCTGGCTGTCGCGGTGATCGGCAGGTTGACGTCTACGACCGGGATGGGCCCGTACATCCGGAAGAGCAGCCAGTGATAATAGCCTTTCAGGAACCTGACCTCTGCGATCCATCTCGTTCTCTCGTAGGGCTCCAGGTCGACTACCTTGTCTATGTTATCGAGAAAGATATTGCAGTCGCGAATGGCTTTGTACATAGACTGCCATGTCTCCATATATGGAGCGGTAGCGTTCTGGAAGCCCTTGGCGATCTTGATGGGGTCCGTGGAGATCGAGTTAAAGTTCTCGTTGAGCCAGAGCTCGTCGCCGCCGCCGAGTGCGGGTGTATTGCCAAACGTTGCTTCGTCGGGCAGGTAGGAATAGCAGGTGCCCAGGTATTTGATGGCCTCCTGACGGAGCGTAAAGGCGTTGTCCACGGTAGCGACATCGTCCGGGACGATATCCAGGTATTTTTTGCAGCCGGCCAGTGTCAAAACGACCAGGGCCACGTAATATATTGCGGTGATCCTCATATCGGATGTTTTAAGAATGTGACGGGTTTAAAATCCAAAGTTGACGCCCATGTTAAATACGCGCTGAATCGGATAGCCAAGACCGTTGCCGCCCATTTCGGGGTCCCATGTTTTGAACCTGCTCAGCACAAAGAGGTTCGTACCGCTGGCATAAAATCTTGCGAACGCCAAATGGAGTCTGCGGAGCGCGGGCTGCGGCAGGGTGTAGCCGATCTCGGCCGATTTCAGCCGCATAAAGGCGCCGTCGTGCATCCACCAGGTGGAGGTCCAGGAATTGTTCTGGACCGTATAGTTGCTAAGGCGGGGCCAGAACGCGTATACATTCCTGTTGTCTTCCGACCAGTGGTCATTTGCTATTACGGAAAGGAGGCCGCTCTGGTTGATCAGGTGTTCGTCATTGGTGAACGATTTGAAGGGCTGGATGGCGTTGTTGTCGATGAACATGGAGACGCGGGCGTTGCCTTCGAAGAAGGCGCTGACGTCAAAGTTCCTGACTCCGACGGACAGGCCGTAGCCAAAAGTGATCTCGGGAGTCGTCGGGAAGCCGATGGGAACGTTGTCGGCGGCATCGATCACGCCGTCGCGGTTGATATCGCGGTACTTGAGGTCGCCTCCCCTGACTTCGCCGAAATTCTGGACGGGAGAGCTGGCGACCTCTTTGTCGTCAACGAACAGGCGCTCTGCAATGAGGCCCCACTGCTGTGAAAGGGAATAGCCGACGTGGGAACGCCAGGGCTGCGCCACATAGGACGGTTCTTCATTGACCAGCAGCTTGCTCATGGCCAGCGTAAATGTCGCTCTGCCCTGGATCCAGGTGCTCCTGCTGAGGGTTTTGTTGTAGTCCATCTGGACGTCTATGCCCTTGCCTTCCGCCTCGCCTACGTTGGCCTTTATCGCGGCGCTGAGTCCCATGCTTGCCGGTATATAGGCCCTGTCCATAAGGATATTCTTGCGGTGTTCCTTGTAAATATCCACCGTTATGTTCAATGCGTTAAAGAGTCTCGCGTCGAAGCCTATGTTCGTCTTGTAGGATCTTTCCCAGGTGATCGCGTCGTTGGGATACCTGGTAACGGTGATCCCGTTGAGAGGGAACGCGTAATTCTCGCCGAACCGGGTGGATTTCTGGGGGTCGTCCATGTTTACATTGGAAAGGTAATAGAACCGGTCGGCAGCGGAGCCGATCTGGTCATTGCCGACGAGACCGAACGTCGCGCGGAATTTCAGTGTATTGATGACGCCCCTGAGGTTATTGAAAAAAGATTCATTGTGGACGTTCCAGGCAGCGCCGACGGACGGGAAGAAGCCGTAGCGGTTATTCTGCGCAAAGCGTTCAGAGCCGTTATAGCCAAAATTGAACTCGGCCAGGTAACGGCTGTCGAAGCCATACGTGAACCTGCCGGAGACGCCTTCGTTGCGGTAGGGGAGCGAGCTCTGGAGGTCGGTGGCATTAGCCGTAAGATAGTTGCGCAGAATGGAGATAAGCATCCCGGACACGCTGTGCCTCTGGAAACTGTGGTTATAATTGACGGCGGCCTCGAGGTAATTCGTGGTATTCAGCACTCTGGTGCCCGGGGTGTAAGACAGGTATTCGGTGCCGTCGGTATTGAGCGGGCTCAGCAGGGGCGCCTTGGTATTGGCGTCATAGGACAGAGAATAATAGAAAGGACTATAGGCTCGCGACACGTCGAAATAGGAATAGCGCTGCGTGTACGTCATCATGCGGGCGGAGAGGCCGGGCAAAATGAAGTCGAAATTCTGTCGTAGCTCGGCCTGGGCGAGCATAGTGGATGCGTTGTAGTCCTGGTAGCCGGATACGGCGCGGGCGTAGGGGTTTACGTAGAGGGCATTTCCCGAAAGATAATTTCCGAACAGGGGATGGGAGAGCCGGGGTGAAAATTTTGACGGAAAGATCGCCGGGAATAGTACTGGATTGGCGAGGAGGACCTGGTTGAAGATATAGGCGCCGCCGCTCAGCGAATTCCCATTTACGTCGAGTCCGCCGATAGGCCCGCGGTAGCCGTCGAACTGGCCGGACGTGCGAACGACCAGTTGTGTCGTTGGTGTGACGTTGATGCTGACGTTTGAGCGGACCTCGTAGTTCCTGAGTTTGATATTCCCGTTGAAGTTATTGAGCTTGTCGATGTTGAGCAGCCCGTTATCGATATTATATGTCCCGGCGACGTAGTATTGGGCGACCTTTCCTCCACCGGACAGATTGAGGTTATATCGCTGGTTGATGGTATTGTCTTTGACCAGCATCTTCATCCAGTTGTTGCTGGGGTAGAGGTATGGATCGGCGCCTGCGGCAGCAGTCGAGGCGATCTTTTCTTCGCCATAAGGTGTGACAGATAGCGGCGAACGGGTGGTGACGGCCTCGTTGGCCAGCTTCATATAGGTGATATTGTCGGCGAGCTTGAAGTTGCGGGTATTGCCGGAAACGGAATTTTCCATGCGCACGTTAAACCTGGCCTTGCCTTCGCGGCCAAGTTTGGTCGTGACCAATACCACGCCGTTGGCGCCGCGGGCTCCATAAAGGGACGAGGCGGTAGCATCTTTGAGGATGGAAAAGCCTGCGATGTCATCTGGCTGGAGACGGGCGAGGTCGGTTGGGGTCGATTCCATACCGTCGATCAGAATCAGCGGGTCGACCTTACCCGTTCCGAAGGTCGTGATGCCTCTTATAAAGAAGCTGGCGTTATCCCTGCCCGGCTCGCCGCTGCGCTGGTAGGCGACAAGACCGGATATCCTGCCGGCGAGCATAGTCGTGAGGTTGCTCGTCGGGCCTTTGATCTCTTTGGGGTCGATCGTGGTGATCGAGCTGACCATTGAAGACTTCTTTTGCGTTCCGTAGGCTACGACCGCGACTTCGTTGAGGGCGTTGTCCGCCGGCTTCAGAATGGGATTTACGATACTCTCGCCACGGATGTCGATCTCTTCTGTCTTGAAGCCTACGAAGGTAAATACAAGTGTTCCATTGGCCGGAACCTTTAGCATGTAATTACCTTTCTGGTCGGTTTTGGTGGCTTTTGCGGGATTTGTTTTCAGAGCGACGGTCACGCCTTCCAGGTTAGCCGTGTCGGACCGGACCGTTCCCTTTACGACGATCTCGGCGTTTTGCGCTCTGGAGTAGGTGCTGATCAGGACCGGTAATAACAAGAGCGGCAGGTATCGCACTGCCTTTATTAGATCGTGGGGATCTCTCATAAGTCTGCAGTTTTGGTTGAGCTTGAAGGTAGTGCTCATTCCAAAGCATAGCTGTTAACACAGGCAAAAGCAATAGTTAACATAGATCAAAGCAACTGTTAATGCACTTTAAACGGGTGCTTTTTGAGTCGCCCCTTCAAAAAAATAAGTATTTTAGTGACGGTTGCCGCGAAAGCGTCAGTACTGCTGCATGAGAAGTTTCAGATTGAATAAATACGGATCGATTTGTATCGCCAGCCTTGTAGTCCTGTCCATTGTACAGTTCTGGCTACTTTATAACACTTACGAGCTGAAGGATCGGCAGCTTTATCTCGCAGAGAAGAAGCTGATAGAATCGGATTATGGCAAGACCATCAAGGATGACAAGATATTCCCTGGCGGAGAAGCGATAATGGACCATTATATTAACGGTTCGATGGGGCGTCTGGAGACCTTGTTCAGATCGGACAGGAAAGGGTTTGATTCGTTAAGACGGCGGATGTGCTCACAGATGTTCGATGCTTTGGCAAATGCCAATAATATGGACAGCATCCTTTTACTGATCAAAAAGCGGCACCGTCTGAAGAAGGCGTTCTCGTATGGTTTGGTGATCGACTTTGTGGGTGTGACATTTGATGGGGATTCGATCGTGCCGCTGTTCGATCGCAGAGAGGCTACAGATGGATCGGGCTTCCGGATCGGAGGCACCCTGCGCAGCGGAGGAATTCAGAATCTCATCACGAACCTTACGGTGAGCAGTCCCATCTCCCATAGCTACCGGGTCACGTATGATCTGTACGTCGATTCCGACCAAAGGCGGACAGATATTTTAGTAAGTATGATACCGGCATTCCTATTGTCCTTTTTTTCCATCTTGTCGGTTCTCTTGCTTTTCTACCTGACTTTTCGCAGATGGGCGAAACAAAAAGGGATTGCCGATATGAAATCGGATTTTATCAATAGCATCAATCATGAGTTCCACACGCCGCTCGCGACTATCATGGTAGCCACAAAGAGCCTGAAGACCCGGGAGATAAGGGAAGAGCAGGAACGGCTGGAGACGCTGGTCGAAGTGATCCAACGGCAGTCCGAGCGGTTGAATGCGCTTTTCGGACAGGTGCTGGATATCACCGGGCTTCAAAGTCTAAAATTGCAGAAGACGGAGCAGCCCCTCCATTTTGTGCTCGAACGGATCGTTTCAGATTACCGTCTGAAGATCATCGGTACTGGGATTAAGCTGGATCTTTTCGGTGCCGAGCAAGACACGGTCCTTGTGGATGAATTCTGGTTCACGACGATGATCAACAACCTGCTCGATAATGGTATTAAGCATAACAGGAGGGCTAGCAAAGAAATCAGTGTAAAGGCGGTGAGTGATAAGAAAAGGGTGCTTTTAACCGTGGAGGACAACGGCGTTGGCATGGGCGTTGAAACCCGCAAGCACATTTTTGAGAAGTTCTATCGGGGAAAGGAGGGCGGCGTTACTTCGAATGGCCTTGGCCTTGGCCTGTATTATGTGAAGCTTTGCGCTGAAGCCCACCGATGGCAGGTCTGGGTAGAAAGTGAGCCGGGGTGTGGAAGCAGGTTTAATATCTCTATACCGATCATATAAATTTTGATCATGAAACAATCGATCCTAATGGTAGAGGATGAAGCTGACCTGGGAGGAGTCGTCCGGCAATATCTGGAGTTCAAGGGTTTTGATGTAGACTGGTGTGTTGATGGCGGGGAGGCTTTGGACAAGATCAAGGTCGAGGGGCGGCGGTACGATGCCTTGCTCATCGATGTTTCGCTCAACGGGATGGACGGGTTCGAGCTTGCAGAGCAGATCGCGCTTACGGGCAGCGACGCCCCATTCCTGTTTCTGACGGCGCGGAATGAAAGGCAGGATCGCTTGCGTGGGCTTGATCTTGGTGCGGACGACTATGTGACCAAGCCGTTCGATATTGATGAACTGGTGCTTCGGATACGGAATATCATCAGGCGGCGTCGGCCGGCCGCTCCGCCGGCACCCCAGGCGGTTCCGCAGGCGGCACTGCCGGGGGCTCCGCAGGCGGCGCCCGGAAATTTCGTCCAGCTGCACGACGTGGGTATTGACAGGGACCTGAATAATTTGGTCATTAAAGGAGAAGTAACTGTTCTTACTACCCGGGAGGCAGAGCTGCTGCTTTTCCTGTTCAGAAATCCCAACAGGATACTGAAGAGGGAGGAGATACTTCTGGAATTGTGGGGCCATAGCGATTTTTTTTTGGGAAGGAGCCTGGACGTATTCGTGTCGCGGTTGAGGAAGTACCTGGGGAAGTCAGAAAAAGTATCGATCAAGAACGTTTACGGGATAGGGTTTATTTTTTCCTGCTGAGACCCGATTGCAGGTTCACCCCATGGGCAGGATGATGGGGTTGAAGGCTTTGGAGGCGATCATTACTTTTTGTCCCACGTGGAGGCCGGTACGTTCTGTGACGGTGGCGATGACCTTTACGATACTATTGCCGGACAGTATACTTATGATATAGACAATGTCTGCGGGTTCGATGTCGACGATCTCTCCGGTCGTTCTGAATTTGCTGCTGATCTTTTCTTCGAGGAAGACTTGCGTGGCCGGGCCTTGTTTTTGTATTTTTCCATTTTCAAGCACTATTACCTCATCGGATAGCCGAAATATTTCGGGCAGGTAGTGGCTGACGAGGATCGTCGTCAGTCCGTAGAAGCGGTGTGCTTTTCCGATAAAGTCCTGCAGCTTGAAGCGCATTTCGTCGTCGACGGCAGAGAGGGGTTCGTCCAGGAGCAGCAGGGCGGGGCGGCGGGCGATGGCGCGGGCGAGGGCCGTGCGTTGTTGCTGGCCGCCGGACAGCAGGGCGGGTTTGCGGTGCTGCAGCTCTTGCAGCTCCATCATTTCGAGTAGCTCGTCTATGAACTGGCGGTCGGCTTTTTTGGGGAGAGCGAATTCCAGCTGTTGGCGGACTGTCATGTGGGGGAAGAGGGCGAAGTCCTGGAAGACAAAGCCGATGGAACGGGATTGGGTTGGGAGACGGGTGGGGCGGGCGCCGGGGCCGGATGGTGTGAAATGACCGGTGTCGAGCCAGACTTCGTTATCGACGCTGATGTAGCCACTGTCTGTATCGGTGAGGCCGGCAAGGATGCGGAGGATGGTGGTCTTACCGGCTCCGGAGGGGCCATAGAGGGCGAGGAGGCTTCCTTTTTCCAGCTGAAAATTGACATCGAGGAGCTGGATGCCGGATGCGGTGTGGAGCGTTTTTGTGACTTTTAGCTGGAGGGTCATAGAGGGGATCTGTTGTGGCGGTGATTAATGAAATAGACCAACAGCAGGATAGAGAATGAAAGGGCCAGCAAGGTCAGCGCGTAGTGGTTGGCTTCGGGATAGTGTGTGGACTGGACCTCGTCATAGATGGCGACCGAGGCGACTCTTGTCACGCCGGGGATGCTGCCGCCGATCATCATGACGACACCGAACTCTCCGATGGTGTGGGCGAAGCTGAGTACGGCGCCTGTGATCAATGCTGCGCGCAGATTGGGCAGCAGGATATAGATGAGGGTTGTCCAGTCGGATTTGCCAAGAGTGCGGGATGCCTCGTGGAGGTCGGGTGGCAGGTTGCGGAACCCGGCCAGCAAGGGATTCACCATGAAGGGAAGACTATAGATGACAGAGGCGACGACGAGACCGGGAAAAGTAAAGACGAGGCGAATATTCAACCAGTGATCGAGCAGTCTGCCCAGGCCTGCTGAAGGACTAAAGGCCAGCAGCAGATAGAAGCCCAGCACCGATGGGGGAAGGACCATGGGGAGGCTGACGATGGCTTCGGCTATCGCCTTCCAGGTCCGGCGACGTGTAGCCAGCCACCAGGCCAGGGGGATGCCCAGCAGCAGCAGGATCGCCGTGGTCAGGAGGGCCAGGCGGAGGCTGAGCCAGAGTGGTTGCCAGTCAATCATGGGCCAAACTTACTTCATTCGTCTTGATCAGCGCAATTACATCCAGATTCTCTTTGAGACCGAGGGATTCGCAGGCGGACCGGGTAATGATGGACCGGATGGTGACGGCCGGCGGGGGGACTGATGGTGCGGAGGGATGTGATGTTGCCGATTGGGTAGTGCAGGAGGGGGTGAGTGAGAGGGTCAGTTCGCAGAGGATGGCGCCGCGGGTGATGGCCGTGATGTGGCAGGGCAGCTGGTTGCGGACGCTGATGCGGAGGGGGAATGTGGCGCCAGCTGGAGAAGGGGAACCGGGAAGGGAGGATGGATCGGGTGGGAGGGCGATCATGACCTCGGTCTCTTTGAAGAGGACGCGAATGGGGACGCCTTCTTTCAGCCAGGGACTTGTGTCGGGGGCGTCGAGGACGAGAGAATGGAAGAGGTGCCCCTGTGCGAGGACCTTAACCAGGGAGATGGATTGTTCGGTCGTGATGGATGTGATCTCTCCATTGAGTGTGTTCATATCGGTTAGTTGGTGGTGAACCGGATTTGGTGGGGTGACGGCTTAGGGTTGACCGAAGCCGAAATTTTTGAGGACGGCGGCTGCGGCGGCGGAGGTAAAGAAGGTGGCGAATTTTTCGGCGCCCGGGTTGTTTTTGGCGTGGGGCAGGATGGCATAGCCCTGTTGCAGGGGCTGGTGTGACCTGGCGGGTATCAGCCAGTATTTGCCGCCGCTCTGTTGCATTGTGGGGGATAGGGCGAGGGAGAGGGCGATGATGCCGACGTCTGCGGCGCCGCTGGCCGCGTATTGTGCAGTCTGTGCGATGTTCTCGCCGAGGACCAGCTTGTCTTTTATCTTATCATACAGCTGATAGTAGCGCAGACTTTCTTCTGCCCTTTTACCGTAAGGCGCGTGTTGTGGATTGGCGATGGCGATCTTTTTTACGGAACCGTTGAGGAGGGACTTCATATCCTCCTTTGCTGGGTCGAGAGTCTTACTCCAGAGCACCAGCTGGCCGATGCCATAGAGTTTCGGCTCGGAGAGGGTTAGCTGTCGTTGCTGTAGCTGTCGGGGGTAGTCGATATCGGCGGAGAAGAAGATATCGAAGGGCGCGCCGTTGCTGATCTGCTGGAAGAAGTTGCCAGATGAGCCGTAGACGACTTTGACATTGATCGTGGGGTTGGCGCGGGTGAAGACGGCGACAACGGAGTCCATGGCGAATTTGAGGTCGGCAGCGGCCGCGACGAGGACTTCGTTTGTTTGGACGAGGAATTCACTTGTTTGATTATGAGAGGGGGTATAGGATTGCAACGTTGGGATGAGGGCGATCAACAGGTAAAGAAAGGCTCTTCTCATGAATGAAAAATTGTACCATAAATTTATGACCTTTGCCGGCATATGAGTCATTTATTTAGCCCTTTTACATTGAGGGATGTAAGTTTCAGCAATCGTATAGTGGTCTCTCCGATGTGTCAGTATTCTGCGATCGACGGAATGCCGGGAGACTGGCATCTGGTCCATCTGGGCACGAGGGCCGTGGGTGGCGCTGGTCTTGTTTTTACTGAGGCGACGGCTGTCTCGCCGGAGGGAAGGATATCCCCGTTCGACCTGGGAATATGGAAGGACGAGCATATCGAAGGGTTTAGGCGTATCGTCAAGTTCGTCCGGGCGCAGGGTAGCGAGATCGGTATACAGCTGGCACACGCGGGGCGGAAGGCCAGCGTCAGAGAGCCCTGGAACGGCGGAAAGCTGATCAGGGAAGAAGAGGGAGGCTGGCCGGTGGTGGCGCCGAGTCCGATATCGTTCAACGAGCACTACGGGCATCCGGTCGAGCTTACGGTGGCGGGTATCCGTCATGTCATTGAAGACTTCCGGATGGCGGCGCGGAGGGCGATGCTGGCCGGTTTTAAGATAGTGGAGGTGCACGCGGCTCATGGCTATCTGCTCCATCAATTTTTGTCGCCTCTCAGCAACCATAGAACCGACGAATATGGAGGTAGCTGGGAGAACCGGACGCGTTTGCTGGTGGAAGTCGTGGATGCAGTGCGATCGGTCTGGCCTCCGGGCTATCCGTTGTTCGTGCGTATCTCTGCGACGGACTGGGCTGATGGCGGATGGTCGGCGGACGACGCGGTCAGGTTGGCTCAGAACTTGAAAAATAAGGGTGTAGATCTGATCGACTGTTCATCGGGCGGACTGGTCGGGCATCAGAAGATACCGGTGGGACCCGGGTACCAGGTGGTGTTCGCCGAGCGTATCCGGAAGGAGACGGGTATGCCGACGGGGGCAGTGGGGATCATAACCAACGCTGTCCAGGCGGAGACGATACTGGCGAGCGGGCAGGCTGACCTGGTGGTCATGGCCCGGGAAATGCTGCGGGATCCTTATTTTCCCTTACATGCGGCGGATGAGCTGGGGTATAAGGATATGCATTGGCCTTTACAGTATGAAAGAGCCCGAAGGGGTAAATAAATGAGAAAGCCTGGGGGTAAAAAAAGCGGTTTTTGATGAACCAAGTTTAAACCATTTTGTTCTTGAGCTTTCTTAAAATCGCCGGATGGAGTTAACGTATTACGGTCATGCGACGCTATCGATCAAGGTAAACGGGAAAACGATACTTTTTGATCCGTTCTTTACGGGCAATCCTTTTGCAAAAGACCTTGATATTGATAAGATTTATGCAGACTATATTTTTATAACACATGGGCATGGCGATCATACGGCGGATCTGGTGAATGTGGCGAAGAGAACGGGCGCCAGGTGTGTGGGGGCGGCGGAAGTTGTGGGCTGGCTGAAGAAGAATGGAGTAGAGAATGTACATCCTCTGAATCATGGGGGACCAGTGGCTTTTGATTTTGGGAGGGTCAGAGGGGTAAATGCCATCCATTCCTCTTCTTTTTCTGATGGCAGCTATGCGGGCAACCCGCTGGGATTTGTTTTTACTACGCCGGAGGGAGATTTCTATATGGCCGGGGATACGGCGTTGACGATGGATATGCAGCTGATCCCTTTATGGGCCAAGCTGAAATTTGCCGTTATGCCGATCGGGGGCAACTATACGATGGACCCGTCGGATGCCATTCACGCGTCCGATTTCGTGAAGTGTAATAAAGTGGTGGGTGTACACTATAATACGTGGCCCATCATAGCCATTGATACAGAGAAGGCCATATCGGATTTTGCGGCTGCGGGGAAGCAGCTGCTGCTGCCCGGACCGGGGGAGACTATCGAAGTGTGACCATTGACATATAAGGGGGAGACCACAAGGGTGTAGGGCCGATTTTTGTTATTGAATTGTAAACGGGAGCGTTTTGCGGACTTTCAAGCCTAAGAATTTGGGAATCTTGCAGCGCAATTTGAAAAATAGCTGTCATTAGCTGGCAGGGGAATTGATAAATCAGCTGATAAACTGACCTAAAGAATCTGGATTTGATAAAATTTTACAAGCATGGACGTAAGCGGCTATTTAAGAAGAATTAATTACGATGGAGTAGTCTACAATGATCTGGACACGCTGCGGGCACTGCAGCGGAATCACGTCTTTTCGATCCCATTTGAGACGCTGGATATTCACAATCAAATACCTATTTTACTACAGATCAACTTCCTGTACCAAAAGGTGATATTGGACAAGCGGGGAGGATATTGTTATGAGCTGAATGTGCTGTTCCATCGGCTGCTGACGCTTTGCGGTTTTGACGTAAAGATGGTTGGCGGTCGGCTGCATCACGGCAGTAATAAATTTGGCAGGGAGTTCGAGCATATGGCGTTGCTGGTAGAGCTACACGGCCGTAAATGGCTGGTGGATGTTGGCTATGGAGATTTTTCTCTTGCTCCGCTGGCGATCATGCCTGGCGAGATACAGAGCGACGGGCGCAATTATTACCAGATCATCGATCAGGTAATCGTAGATGGTAAGTCTTATATGGGAGTAGCCAAATGGAATGCGAACAAACAGGACTTCAAGATCGATTATATATTTACACTTACTCCAAGGGTGCTGACGGAGTTTCATGCGATGAACGAATACCACCAGACCTCTCCCGAGTCTCATTTTCGTCGCAGCCTGATCTGTACCCTGCCTACTACCGACGGCAGGATCAGTCTTATCAACAACAAGCTGATCCGCTCGGAGAATGGCAAGCGGCAGGTGAAGCTTGTCCAGGATGAAGAACACCGGGAGGAGATACTGGAGCAATACTTTCACATGGACATGGTATATCTGCCGTAGTCGGTGAGGCCTAAAGTTTCCAGCGCACGGCGATGGTTGGGGCGACCTGCAGAAGATTATTGGTGTTTTCGGGATAGTACAGGTTAATTTTAGAACCGACTGACAGCTGCGGCAAGAGCCGGTACCATAGCTGTGGCTCGGCGAAGAAGAAGAATAGTTTTTTTCCGCCGGCGCCTTTGTCCGTCCAAATGGAGAAATCTCCCGCTATTTCCAGCTTGTAGTGCAGAAGACCTTTCCACCAGTATAATGTGAACAGGGGATCGACCGAGGCGGATGTATACCTGAGATACAGCTGTGAGGTGAAGTATATGCCTTTCCACTGGAAGGGGTATTCGACGCCGGCCGAGAAGGTGTTCGAGATATAATAGCTGTATTGTTTGGGCTCTGTGATGCCGGCGCCGCCGCTGTATTGCAGAGCCAGATAGACCCGGGGTTTCCAGAACCGGAGGGACTGCGACAGCTGCAGAAAGAATTTCCCGATATTGTCACGGGTGCCGTAGAGGTCGGCTTCTGTCTTGAACAGGAATGAGCCGGGTTTGATAAATGAACGGCCGGAGTCCTGTTGTTTTTTCCAGTATTCGAAATAGATGGTGGTAAAGTTCCGGGCATTTTGGTCCGGCGCCACGGTGTGCCGGAGGTCGTAGTGCAGTTGGAGGTTTTGGGCAGAGACGAGGAATGGGGCGGCGGCTACGATAAGGAGGAGGACGAGTCGTTGCATGCGTATTGTTTTTGTGAATGTATTTTTTGGGTAGAAGGACGGCCGGAATTGGAGCGGAAATCTGGCGTAAATGCTATAATTTGGGCGTAAGCCAATGAGTAATAACAGCATAGATATCGAGATATTCAACAGACTTTTTCGGGAAGCCTGCGCTAAATGTTTTGGTCATCCGGTGGAGGAGCCGCTGACGGAGACCGAGAGCAAGGCCTTGTACAACCGGATACTGGATGAAACAGGCCTGGTAGTGGGGTGGAAAAGCCTGAAGAACTATTCACTGTTTGTGATGGGGGAATCCGGTCGCCAGGAAAACCCTTCGGTAGCTACTCTGGATACCTTGTCGCGCTACGTGCTGGGGGCTCCCTATGTGACCGAAGCGGAGAGGAAGAAGGCTGCGGAGCCCTATTCGTGGTGGTACAACTATAAAAGAGACTGGAAGCCAATACCGGGAGTGAAGGCAGAGCCGGTCCATCGCAGGGTGTGGGTAGGAGGTCTGGGGTTGCTGATCGGCGTGGCGTTCCTGGTCGTCGTAGTGACTTTTTTCTTCCGGAGCCGCGGCAGTAAGGAGGTTTTTATCGACAATTTTCATTCGCTGGCGGAGGACTCGCTGACGGCGAGGGGCTGGTGGGTAGCGTCGAAGGACGAAGGCTGGTGGGCTAAGAGGGGTGATAACCCGGGCTGTCTGACATTATATACGCTGAAGGGAGATAACTGGCCTGATCCTGCGGAGGTGCCAGTGATCCGGGATCTGTTGTGGCGGTCGGTTTCCTGTGCCTGCTGTACGGTGGAATTACACCTGAAGGATTTTATTCCCCGCCAGAACTGGCAGCAGGCCGGGATCATCCTGTCGGAGGATACGGGCTTTAAGGGGAGGAGCATTCGCGTCTCTATTGCATACAATGATTTTGGTGGCGGATATCGGATACCCGGGACAGTTATTTTGCAGGCGATCACGTCTTCGGGTGGTTCTGCCGGCAAGCCGGAGGAGATCGCGCATTATTCGCTCGTGAATATGGATACGCTTGCGAGGCGACCGCTGCTGGCAAAGAACCTGGATCATTCGGCGATACGGATAGAGAAGCAGGGCAGTCACTGGCGGCTGCTCTATGCCGATGGGGTATTGGAGAATACTTCGTTCAAAGAGGTCGTGAGCCATGAATTTCTGATGAAGCCCCGGTATATTGGATTGTTTGCGCTGAAGGGATTTGTGGACAGCGCCGCTGTGGTACCGGCGCAATTCTCATTTTTTAGTGTCCGCGGTGAATCGTGTCCGTAGCAGGGGGTGTGACGGGGAGATTGGAGATATGACGGGGAAGGAGTATTTTTAGGGCATGAAGCTTTTTTACCGATGTCTGTTTATCGTCGTGACTGTTGTTTTTGTGGGGGGCTGTGATGAGCCTGCTCCTTCTGCGAAGAAGCATGCCGTCCGTCGTGATTCTTCGGCTGCGCCTGTGGAGAGGAATACGTTGCCGCCGCCGGATATTTTTGTTGCGGCTCCGCATACGATCGAAGGTTGCGTTGGATTATATACATACGATTCGCTGAAAACCTCGTTTGACAATTTAGACGTAGATAAAGGGAAGAAGATACTGGCGACCAAGACGGCGGAGCTGGCGTATCTGCGGTATCACGGAAAGGATGTGGTGATGAAGTATGACAAGAAGGAGAGCAAGGTGGTGGATAAGCAGACGACGCGAGAGGTATACCGGGGCAATGGGTATGTGGTGGTGCTGACGATCCAGATCATACAGGTAAAGGGGGAGGAGATGTTGTCAACGGGGACGCTGGAGATCAGCCACGAGGATAAGAAAGTAAAAATTAAGGTGAGCGGGGTTAGTGGGTGTTAGGATATTTATGATAAAAAAAAGGCCCCCGGTTCAGTTTGGGGGCCTTTGTATTTTTAGAGGTGGATCGCTTCTCCGTAAGCCACTTCGACGGCGTCCTTGACGGACTCGCTGATGGTGGGGTGGGGGTGGATGCTGTTGAGCACCTCGTGATAGGTCGTTTCGAGCTTGCGGCCGACGACGGTTTCCACGATGATCTCGGTTACGTTGTAGCCGATCATGTGGGTGCCGAGCCATTCGCCGTATTTGGCGTCGAAGACGACTTTTACAAAGCCTTCCGTATGACCGGCGGCGGATGCCTTACCGGAAGCGCTGAGCGGGAACTTGCCGACCTTTACTTCGTATCCTGCGTCGCGGGCCTGTTTTTCCGTCAGGCCGACAGAGGCGATCTCCGGAGTACAGTAAGTACAGCCGGGGACGTTGTTGTAGTCAAGCGCTTCGGGCTGGTGCGCGAATTTCTTTTCGTTGTAGGCGATGTTCTCTACGCAGATGATCGCTTCTTTGGAGGCTACGTGGGCGAGGGCCTGGCCGGGGGCGCAGTCGCCGATGCCGTAGATGCCGGGGACGTTGGTCTGGTAGAATTTGTCGACGGCGATCTTGCCTTTTTCAGTTTTGACGCCGAGGGTTTCGAGGCCGATGTTCTCGATGTTGGCGGAGATGCCTACAGCGCTGAGCAGGACGTCGGCTTCGAGGGTTACTTCCCCGTTGGGGGTCTTGACCTTGGCTTTTACGCCGTTGCCGCTGGTATCGACGCCGGTGACCTCGCTGTTGGTGAGGACTTCGATACCGTTCTTTTTATAGATCTTCTCGAGCTCTTTGGAGATATCTTCGTCTTCGACGGGGACGATACGGGGGAGGAATTCCACGACCGTGACCTTGGCGCCCATGGACCAGTAGAAGTAGGCGAATTCGACGCCGATGGCACCGCTGCCCACTACGATGATGCTTTTGGGCTGTTCGGGGAGGACCATTGCCTCGCGGTAGCCGATGACCTTTTTGCCATCCTGCTTGAGGTTGGGCAGCTCGCGGCTGCGTGCGCCGGTGGCGACAATGATATGCTTGCCTTCTACGATCTGTGTTTTACCGTCTGCGGCGGTAACTTCGAGCTGACCTTTGGCTTTCAGCTTGCCGTAGCCCATGATCACGTCGATCTTGTTCTTTTTCATGAGGAACTGGACGCCGCGGCTCATCTTATCGGCTACGCCACGGCTGCGTTTGATGACTGCGGGGAAGTCGGGGGTACCGGAGGCGTCGAAGCCAAAATCTTTCGCATGCTTGATATATTCATATACCTGGGCGCTTTTCAGCAGGGCCTTGGTGGGGATACAACCCCAGTTGAGGCAGATGCCTCCCAGGCTTTCTTTTTCAACGATCGCTGTCTTAAAGCCTAGCTGTGCAGCACGGATAGCGGCTACATAACCGCCGGGACCGCTGCCGAGAACGACTACATCGTATGCCATTTTCTAACCTTTTTTTTATTATAAAATTATAAAAATGCGACCGGCGAAGGTACTTTACCCGTGGCAAATTGCCAAAAATGGGGGGAGGGGGTCCCGGGAGAGGAGCACAGTTGTAATGAATTGGGGAAGGGGTTACCTTTGCGCCCATGAATAAAGCCTTGAAACTAGATGTGCTGGCCATAGCCGTGCATCCTGACGATGTGGAGCTGGGTTGTGCGGGGACTTTGCTGATGGAGAAACGCAACGGCAAGAGGACGGGGGTCGTGGACCTGACCCGCGGAGAGTTGGGGACGAGGGGTACTCCTGAGCTGAGGGCAGAGGAGGCGGCACGTGCGGCAGCTATCCTCCAGCTGGACGTCCGGGAGAATCTGGGGATGGCCGACGGTTTTTTCCGAAATGACGAGACGCATCAGCGGCGGCTGATCAGGGCTATCCGGAAATACCGTCCCGAGATCGTGCTGGCCAATTCCCTGGAAGACCGGCACCCGGATCACGGACGGGCGGGGCACCTGATATCGGACTCCTGTTTTCTCAGCGGATTGCGGAAAGTAGAGACGGAGGACGAAGAGGGCCGCCCCCAGGAGCACTGGAGGCCAAAATACGTCTTCCACTATATCCAGGACCGGTACGCCAATCCGAACTTCGTATATGACATTTCGCCGGTTTTTGAAACCAAGCTGGAATCTATCAAGGCGTATACTTCACAGTTCTTTTCTGCCGTTTATAAGCAGGATGAACCTCAGACCTATATCTCCACCCCGGAATTCCTGAATGCCGTCATCGGGCGGCACCAGATGTTCGGGAAGATGATCGGGGTGCCTTATGCTGAGGGGTTTATCACCGAAAAGATGATCGGGATAAGGGATTTTGAGTCGTTGGTACAGAAGGATACGTAATTGTATACATTTTAACACCAGATGCACCGTAAAAGGGCTAATTTTACATTTCGATATTTTTTAACTTATTATAAAGGCTCATCATGTCACTTCCAAAGTTTTCTGCCAGTACCCAATCCTTCCATATCGAACTGAAAAAGAGGATCAGTAATTATTTTGAGGAGGTGGGTAAGTCCCAGACGGGGAACTACAATCTGTTCATCAAGGCGGTGATCCTGATGGTGAGCTTTGCGTTCATCTATATCCACCTTGTCTTCTTCACTCCTAATGCCTTCTGGGCTATCGTGGAGAGCGTTCTCCTTGGTGGTGTCGTGGCTGCGATCGGGTTCAACGTAATGCACGACGGGGCGCATGGCAGCTTTTCCAAATACAAGTGGGTGAACAGCGTGGCGGCTTTTTCGCTGAATATCCTGGGAGGCAACAGCTTTATGTGGAACATGAAGCACAATGTCGTCCACCACGCCTATACGAATGTGGACGGAATCGATGACGATATCGATATCCAGCCCTGGATGCGGATGAGCGAGACGCAGAAGAAATACCGGCTCCACCGGTATCAGCACCTGTATTTCTGGGTGCTGTACAGCGTTCTTTACATTTTCTGGATCTTCGTGCTGGACTACATGAAATACTTCAAGAGTAAAGTAGGCACGGTGCCGCTGAAGAAGATGAGCCTTTCGGATCATTTTGTGTTCTGGGGTTTTAAATTGTTTCATGCCTTTTTGTTCGTTGGTCTGCCGATCTACCGCCTCGGCTGGTTTGACTGGATGGTCAGCTTTACCATCTTCACGCTGGTAGCAGGGTTTGTGCTGAGCATGGTCTTTCAGCTGGCGCATACGGTGGAGGCTACGGCTTTCCCGGTTGCGGATGAGGAGACGGGCAGGCTGGAGGACGAGTGGGCTGTTCACCAGATCAAGACGACGGCGAATTTCGCCACCAACAATCCCGTTGTTTCATGGCTGGTTGGCGGGCTGAATTTCCAGATCGAGCATCATCTTTTCCCCAAAATATCTCACGTACACTATCCTGCGATCAGCAAGATCATCCGGCAGGCCTGCCAGGATTACGGGCTGGTCTATATCGAGTATCCACGGGTGCGCTATGCCGTGGCTTCGCACGTCGCGTTCCTGAAGCAGATGGGGAGGAAATAGCCCCCGAAAATACCTTTGAATTTTTGTACCTTTGCGCCCGAATCGGGAAATTTTTCCCGGGTTAAATTACGGTCCGGGGTCCCCGTGGGGATGAGGACCGGTAAAAAACTTTTTCGGAAATGAGCAAAGTAAAAATAGGTCTGGTGCAGATGAGCTGTACGGCTGATAAAGCCGCCAATCTGCGCAAGGCGATGGACAAGATCCGAGAAGCGGCCGCCGGCGGTGCGCAGATCGTCTGTCTCCAGGAGCTGTTTACCTCCTTGTATTTCTGTGACGTAGAAGACTACGAAAATTTCAAGCTGGCAGAGGTGATACCTGGTCCTTCGACTGAAGCGCTGGGTAAGTTGGCGGCGGAGCTGAATGTTGTGGTCATCGCCAGTCTTTTTGAAAAACGGGCGCAGGGACTTTATCATAATACGACCGCGGTGCTTGATGCGGATGGCAGCTATCTGGGCAAGTACCGGAAGATGCATATCCCGGATGATCCGGCCTACTACGAGAAATTCTATTTTACTCCGGGCGACCTGGGATATAAGGTATTCAAGACCAAATTTGCGACCCTCGGGGTGTTGATCTGCTGGGATCAGTGGTATCCCGAAGCTGCCAGGATCACGGCGCTGATGGGGGCGGAGATCCTTTTTTATCCGACGGCTATCGGCTGGGCCACCAGCCAGGACGAGGCCACCAATGTCGAGCAGTACAATGCCTGGCAGACCATCCAGCGGAGCCATGCGGTTGCCAATGGGGTGCATGTGGTCAGTGTCAACAGGGTAGGCTTTGAGCAGGATGGGGCGATGAAGTTCTGGGGCGGCAGCTTTGTGGCCAATCCGTTTGGTTCGCTGCTATACAAGGCCTCTCACGAGCAGGAAGAAACGAAGGTATTGGAGATCGACACAGCGGCGACGGATCGCTACCGTACGCACTGGCCTTTTATGAGGGACAGGCGGATCGATTCTTATCAACCCATTACCAAACGCTATATCGACGAAGGATGATGACGACAGATCGATCGACTTTAACACCCAGAGAGTCCGGCTATTATTTTCCCGCAGAATTCAGCAGACATGACGCGACCTGGCTTAGCTGGCCCCATAAGGAGGCTTCGTGGCCGGGGAAGATCGAAACCATTTATCCCGCTTATGCCCGGTTTGTAAAGGAGCTGGCGAAGGGAGAAGAGGTCCGGATCAATGTGGTGGACGAAGCCATGAAGGCTTTTGCCGTTGCGCAGCTGCAGGCTGCCGGTGTGGACATGGATATGGTGTGGTTCTTTTTGCATCCGACCAATGACGCCTGGTGCAGGGACCACGGTCCGGCCTTTCTGATCAACCCCGCGGCCGCGCAGAAGAAGGTGATCGTGGACTGGAGCTATAACGCCTGGGGGGACAAATATCCTCCGTATCACCTGGACGACGTGATCCCCACGCTGGTAGGGAAGGCGTTGAATCTGCCGGTCTATCATCCGGGCATCATCATGGAAGGTGGTTCTGTAGAGTTCAACGGGAAGGGGACCGTCCTTACGTCCACCTGCTGTCTGCTGAATCCCAACCGCAATCCGGGGTTGAACCAGGAGCAGATCGAGGGTTATCTGCGGGACTATTATGGCGTAGAGCAGATACTATGGGTAAAGGAGGGGATCATCGGGGATGATACCGACGGACATATCGACGATACGGTGCGGTTTGTAGACGAGGATACGGTAGTGACCGTGGTCGAGACCGATAAGGAAGATGAAAATTACCAGCTGCTGCAGGATAACCTGAAAGAGCTGAAGAAGATGCGTTTGCTGAACGGCAAACAGCTGAATATTGTCGAGCTGCCGATGCCGGGCGCGGTTATCCATGAGGATATGCGGCTGCCGGCGTCATATGCCAATTTTTATATCGCCAATGAATCTGTGATCGTGCCGACCTACCGGTGCGACCAGGACGAGAAGGCGCTGCAGCTGATACAGGAGTGTTTTCCTGCCCGCCGCGTGGTGGGGATCGATTCTACCGATATTATATGGGGACTGGGCAGCTTTCACTGTCTGAGCCAGCAGGAGCCAATGGTTTAGCCTGTTTGGCCGGGGAAGGAGGAACTGTGGTGGTGACGCCGGACCGGATGGAAGGAGGACGTGGTGAAGGGCGGATGGTGTGATCACCCGCCCTGAAAGTCTATTTGGTGATCGCAACGATCGGTACGTGGCTGTGGTAGGCCAGTTTCGATGTGCTCGTGGTCTTGAACATATTCGAAAGGAAGGAGTGCTTCCGGGGGAAGGTCAGGATCAGGTCGATGTGGTTGTCGGAGACGAACTGGTTGGTCGCTTCGATGAAGTCGAAGAGCCGGATGAAATAGAATTCCGGATTGTACGCCTTGAGCTGGCTTTCGAGCTTGGTCCTTTCCGCCTTGTATTCGTCGGTTACCTGTACATAGTGTTCGTGGTCGACGTTGACGATGTGCAGGCGGGGTTTGAAGAGGTCGAGGACGGACTTGACGGTTTCGAGGGGGATGGTCTCTTCGACATCCTTGAAATCGGTCAGCAGCATTACATTCTTGGCGGACACGGAATGGGCGTCCGGGGGAACGATGATGACGGGGGCGATGGCCCTCTGGACGATATTGAGGGTATTGCTGCCCATGAAGATCTGTCCCAGGCGGGTAGCGCCCGTAATACCCATGATGATCAGCTGAATGTTATTCTTAACGACGTATTCTTCGAGGGTATCCAGGAACCGGTTGTTCTCCTCGGCGACGAGGGAGATCTTTGCGCTGGTGATGCCGGCGAGCTCGGTCTGTACGCTGCCGAGGGCCAGTTCGACGATGGCTTTTCTGCTGGCGTCCTCTTCTTCATCGGTGCCCAGGGGGCTGCTATCGGAACCGTATTCGAGGGCGTCAAACACATTATAAAGAATAATATGGGCATCGGACACGCCGTTGGCGATATGGGCTGCATAGCGGGCGGCATTCTTGGAAGCATCGGAAAAGTCGATTGGAACGATAAAATTATTCATATATGTGTAGTTTGGCTACAATGGGGGGTAAATATATTAATTTTTGCCCCTGAAAGATAAAATAATTCTTATTAACGAGTTTTCAACAAGGGTTTTAATAGGGACATCATTTTGGGGAAGATTCTCTATTTTGATGTAGGTTTGTCGCCCGCCTGAAAGGCCCCGGGGCCGATATCAGAAAGGCGATCAAAGGTGGCCTGGATTGTTAATGTAAAAAAAATTGTACCGTGCGATTAAAGAGCCTGGAAATAAAGGGGTTTAAGAGTTTTGCTGATAAGACCCTTATCAGCTTTGACGAGGGCATTACGGGCATTATCGGTCCGAATGGCTGCGGGAAGAGCAATATCATCGACAGCATCCGCTGGGTCATCGGCGAGCAGAAGATCAGCCATTTGCGTTCGGAGAACCTGGAGAGTCTGGTATTCAACGGGAGCAAGACCCGTAGCGCGTCCGGGCTGGCCGAGGTGAGCCTAACCTTTGAAAATACCAAGAACCTGCTGCCGACCGAGTTCAGCACGGTGACGGTCACCCGCAAGTTCTACAAGAGCGGGGAGAGCGAATACCGGCTCAATGACGTCAGCTGTCGTCTGAAGGATATCCAGAACCTTTTCATGGATACCGGGGTAAGCACGGACAGCTATGCCATCATCGAGCTGGGCATGGTGGACGATATTATAAAAGACAAGGAGAACAGCCGTCGTCGCATGCTGGAGCAGGCGGCCGGTGTTACCATCTATAAAACCCGGAAGAAGGAAGCCCGACAGAAGCTGGATGCTACCGAACAGGACCTGGCCCGTATCGAAGACCTGCTGTTCGAGATCAACAACCAGCTGAAGAGTCTGGAGAACCAGGCTAAAAAAGCAGAGAAATACTACGAGATCAAAAAAGAATACCGCGAGCTCAGCATCGAGCTGGCGAAGGCGGCGCTGGAAGGGTTCAACCTGACCTATCGCGAGCTGAATGAGCAGTCGGACGCCGAGACGGACAAGAAGATCCGGCTGGAGGCGATGATCGCAAATGAAGAGGCGGATGTAGAGCAGCAGAAGGTCGGCTTTATCGAGAAGGAGAGGGCGCTACAGTCGATGCAGCACGAATTCAACGACCTGCTGCAGACATTGCGTACAAAAGAGAACGAGAAGAACCTGGCCTCACAGCGGCTGAATTTCCTGAAAGAAAAGTCTTCAAGCCTGGAGGAGTTCCTGCTGAAAGGCGAGGGGCAGCTGAAGGGATTGGAAGAAAGCATTGTCTTTACCCGGCAACAGGTGGGTGAAGAGGAGAATAAATTATCGGGTCTGCAGGAGCAGCTGGAATCACTGAAAGACTCGGTCGATGAGACGCGTCAGGTCTTTGATGCCCGGAGGGTAACGGTAGACGCACTGCGGAAGGAAAATGCGCAGATACAGCGTGATCAGTTTGAAGCTGAAAAGAAGGTTGCGGTAGCCGACACCTCAATCCAGAACCTGCAGCGCAGCATCCGGCAGCTGGAGGAAGAAAGAACGGTGCGGGACAGCCAGCTCAAGCAGCTGGAAGAAGAGCGCCTGTTGAAGGAACAGGAGCTTGAATCCAGGCAGTCCAGCCTTCGCCAATTGCAGGATCACCAGGAACGAATGAAGGAAGCGATCCTCCAGGCCCAGGGACAGCTGGAAGTGCTGCGTCAGCAGCTTGCAGATGAGAGCAGGAAATTAGATGCGAGAAAGAATGAACACGACCTCCTGAAAAGCCTGATCGATTCGATGGAGGGCTATCCGGAGAGTATTAAGTTCCTTCACAAGAATCCCTCGTGGAATCATAATGCGCCGATACTTTCGGATATTATTTATGTGAAGGAGGAGTTCCGCGCCGCGGTGGAGAATGTACTGGAGCCGTATCTGAACTATTACGTGGTGACGAATCTGCAGGAAGGCATGGAGGCTGTGCACCTGCTGGACGAGAAGAAGAAGGGCAAGGCCAATTTCTTCCTGCTGGATAAGGTTGCCGGCGGGGAAGGAGTTGTCGCTGCGGCTGAGGGGTTGCTGCCTGCCATGAGCGTGATTGAAGTAGATGAGAAATACCGGAAGCTGGCCGAGCATTTGCTGGGGAACGTCTATATCGCGGAGAACGAGGCTGCGCTGGAGAACAGCAACGGGGCGGTGGTGCTGGAGAAGAGCGGGAAATATGTAAAGGGGAAATACTCTCTCACCGGCGGCAGCGTTGGGCTGTTCGAAGGGAAGAAGATCGGTAGGGCAAAGAATCTTGAGAAGCTGCAGGAAGAGGTAAGCCATCTCCAGACGACGGTCAATGATCTGAAGACGGCGATACAGGAGAAGCACGACGAAGTAGTTGGATACAACGAGCAGCTGAAAGAGCAGGCTATCCGGCAGACCCAGGACGATATCAACCGCCTGACGAACTTTGTCTTCTCCCTCCAGAATAAGATCGAGAACCTGCACTCACAACAGGATTCGTCACAGGGGAGGCTGGAAGAGCTGCAGCTCAACCTGGAAGAGACGATTGCCGGCATCGAGGACACGCGTAACGCATGGGCTGAGCTGGTCAGGATCGTGGCCGAGCTGAAAGAAAAGAGCCAGCAGGCGGAAGAAGAGTACCGCTCGGCCGAGCTTGCCTATAACGGCAGCTCAGCGAGCTATAACGAATTCAATCTGCAGGTAACCCGTCAGCATAGCCGCATCAATGCGTTGAAGCAGGAACTTGATTTCAAGAGCAAACAGCTGACAGACCTGCGCAGCCAGATAGAGGTGAATGCCTCGCAATTGAAGCAGACGCATGAAAGCATTACCGAGAGCGAAGAGCTGCTGAGCGGTTCGGAAGGCGCCCTGCTGGAACTGCTACGGAAGAAAGAAGATGAAGAGAAGAAGCTCAACGAGGCCGACCAGGCCTACTATAATCTGCGGAATGCGCTGGGCGAAAGAGAAAGCGAGCTTCGGCATAAAGTAAAAGAAAAAGAGCAGCTGGAACACCTGCTGGGTGGTATCAAGGACAGGCTGAACGAGCTGAAGCTGCAGCTGGCGGGGATGAAAGAGCGGCTGAACGTGGAATTCCGGATCAACCTGGACGATATCATCGATCAGCCCCGTACGGGAGAAGTGCCTGTAGAGGAGCTGCAGGAGAAGGCCGACAAGATGAAGAAGCGACTGGAGAATCTGGGAGAGGTGAATCCGACGGCCATCGAGGCTTTCACGGAGATGAAGAAACGGTATGAGTTCATTCTCGAGCAGAAGAACGACCTGGTAAGCGCCAAGGACAGCCTGCTGCAGACCATACAGGAAGTGGAAGCTACGGCTAACCAGCAATTCCTGGATACCTTCAATCGCGTAAGGGAGAATTTCCAGCGGGTATTCAAGTCCCTGTTCACCGAGGAGGACACCGCGGATATGATCCTGGTGAACCCCGAGAACCTGGCGGAGACGGGGATCGATATCGTAGCCAAGCCCAAGGGCAAACGTCCTTCGTCCATCAGCCAGCTGAGCGGGGGGGAGAAGACGCTGACGGCGACGGCGCTGCTGTTCTCGATCTACCTGATCAAGCCTGCGCCTTTCTGTATCCTCGATGAGGTGGATGCGCCGCTCGATGACGCCAATGTCGGGAAGTTTACCAATATGATCCGGCAGTTCAGTGAGAACTCGCAGTTCATCATTGTCACCCACAATAAGATGACGATGAGCACGGTGGATGTGATCTATGGGGTGACTATGCAGGAGCCGGGGGTCAGCAAGCTGGTGCCTGTGGATTTCAGGGGATTGAATTAGGATAGGGATTATGAAGACGATTATACTATTGTTCTTTTCGAATGTCTTTATGACCACGGCGTGGTACTGGCATTTGAATCATAAGGATATACCTTTGTGGAAGACGATCCTGATCAGCTGGGCGGTAGCGCTGCTCGAGTACTGTCTGGCGGTGCCTGCCAACAGGATCGGTTCAATACAGGGCTTTAGTGCGTTCCAGCTGAAGATCACGCAGGAAGTGATCACGCTGGTCGTATTCTCAGTTTTTGCTGTGCTGGTTCTGAAGGAACCGTTCCATTGGAAGTATTTGCTGGCGTTTGGGTTATTGCTCGCTGCGGTGTATGTGGTTTTTAAAAAGTAAGCTTCGCTACGCGGCCGCCTGAGCCGGCCAGGAAGATGGTTTTTCCTTTTTTTGCTTTTCGGCAGACGTGGAAGCTGGCGGAGGAGATGAGGCTCCAGTTCATGCCGTTGTCGGTGGAGATGTCGACGCCGGAAGTGCCGCAGCAGAGGACGGTGCTGTCGTTGATGTATTCGACGCAGCCGCGGTAGCCGTGGGGTGGAGTGGTGGGACGGATCCAGGTGGCGCCGCCGTCGAGGGACAGGAAACAGTTCCTATCCTGAAGGGTGTCTTTGGCGAAGTCGCCGCCGACGACAATAAACGTGTGGGGGTTTTTGACCGCGATGGAGTTGGCGCCGGTGCTGGTGGCGCCGTTGAGGAGGGGGAGCTCGATGGCTTTGTCGCGGATGAAGAGGCGGGAGCGCTGGGGACCGCCGCTAACGAAGCAGGCCTCGCCGAGGGAGAGGGCGCGGATATTGGTGCCGCTGGTCGCGAAGCAGCCTTCGGTGGAATCGGCTTTTGGCAGCTCGAGGTAGGGGATATCGTGCCAGCTGTTGCCGCCGTCGAAGGTTCTTGTGATGAAGAATCGTCCGTTGATGGGATCACCGACGATGATGCCGCTGTCGTGATTCCAGAATTCCATGGCGTCCATAAACATTCCAACTGTCTTGTTCTCGTATACCAGCTTCCAGGTCTTGCCGCCGTCGGTGGTTTTTAGTATATCGGCGGGTTCGGCGATAGCCATGATGATGGCGGTCTTTTCGTCGAAGGCTTCGATGCCGCGGAAGTCGCGTTTTTCAAAGCCGGGGACGGTGATCCAGGTCCAGGTTGTGCCGCCGTCGATGGAACGGCCTACGGTACCGTTGCTGCCGCTGACCCAGACGACCTTGTCGCTGACGGAGGTGAGACCACGAAGGGACACGTGCGGGCCGGTAGTGAGGAGCTGGATAGATGCGTGGGGTGTGCCTGCCGGTTGGGACTGCTGGGCGAGCAGCCCAACTGGGGTAAAAAGGCAACAGATTAGCGCCATCCGGACGAAAAAAGGCCTATTGTAAGGGGGATTCTTCATATCTGTAAAATAGCACAATATTAGCATCCCTGGTAGTATGTATGGACGTTTTGTGTTGTTGTTGTGTTTATTGGGGCCCTTTTCCCTGTTGGGGCAGACGCCGAAGGATATGCTGGTCAAGCCGGCTGATTCGCTACAGAGGGGTGATACGACCGGGCAGCGGGATCTTATTGAAATATTTCTCGATGTCACGAAGATCCGGATTCACCACCCCCATTCTGAGGAAGGGAGGCGGGTATATTTTACGGCGCTGCCGTTGAGCACTTCAGTCCCCGGCGGGGGGAATGCGCTGATCACTTCGACGCAGGCCGGCTTTTACCTGGGGGACCGGAAGCAGACCTATCTGTCGACGGTGACATTCTCGCCAAGTTTTAATTTCAAGGGACAGTTCAATTTTCCTTTCCGCGCGAATATCTGGTCGGCCGACAACAAATGGGACTACCAGGGGGATATGCGCTTTTCCATTTATCCGCAATACACCTGGGGGCTTGGCGGGGACCATCCGGAGGACCGGAAGATACTGGTCCGGTACAGCTATTTTCGGCTATACGGCAGCGTGCTAAAGAGAATAACGCCGTATCTGCTATTTGGTCCGGGCTATGATCTGGACTACAATATTCATATCCGGCCCGATAACGATACGGTGGATATTGCAAAGTTCGTGGGGTATCGGTATGGCACGGTCAATCATTCCAATTCGTTTTCCCATGGCTTTACGCTGAATCTGCTGCTGGACACGCGGTACAACCTCTTCAATCCTGTGCCGGGGATGTATTTTAACGCGGTCTACCGGATCAATCCGAGGTACCTGGGCAGCAACACTACCTGGTTCTCGCTGTACCTGGACTGGCGTAAATATGTTGCCTTCGGCAAGAAGGGGCAGAATATGCTGGGGATATGGAGCTATTACTGGACGACGCTGGGCAGTGACGCGCCTTATTTTACGTTGCCGGCTATCGGGACGGAGCCGTATCAGCGCAGTGGAAGGGGTATCTATCCGTTGCGGTATGTGGGCAAGTCGTTGTTCTATGTGGAGACCGAGTACCGGCGGGATATTACGCGGGATGGGCTTTTCGGGTTTGTCGTGTTTGCGAATATGAATACGGTTTCCGAGCCGACCTCACACCAGTATGCGTATCTGCATCCGGCGGTGGGGACGGGGTTGCGGATAAAGTTCAATAAGCATTCCGGGTCGAATCTGGGGATCGACTATGGGGTGAGTAAGCATTATAATGCGGTTTATTTTAGTTTGGGCGAGACATTTTGATCAGCGGACTTTTAAAAAAAAGAGGCCCCTTTTTACGGGGGCCCGGGGCTTGGAGCCCGATGGGTTGAGGGGGTGAAATGTGAGCCCGGTTGGCCGGGGGTAATAGGTGAAAAATTGGACTGGCGGGGTTGTTATTGGTTTATGGTTTGTTGTTGGGGGGGCCGTTCGGTTTTTTGCCAGCGGCGCGGAGGTCGACGGCTTTTGTCAGGAGTCCGAACCAGTAGTTGGAGCCCAGTTGGAGGGCGAAGGCGGTGATGAGGATCCCAAGGAGCTTGAAAATGAGATTCTGCATCGATCGCGCCGGGCTCCACTGCCGGACAAAATCGTCCCAGCTGGTGTAGCCTAGCGTATTGCCTGTATCGGTTCTGTATTGGACGGCGATCCTTGCGAATTTTTCCCGGGTTGGCCCAAGTGATACGGTGGGGGCTGTCGAATCGGCATGGCTGGTCTGAGAGATCACCACTTTTCCGGTAGTGTCGTTGGCTATGTCCAGCGAGTCGAGTTTACCGATGTTCTTCAGATCGTGAACGATGTTGTCGGCGGTTGTTGCAAGGCGTTGTTTGTCCAGGAGTGACTCGTTGACGATACGAACAGTGTCGATGTTGAATGCAAAGGAGATCAGCAGGCCGAGTATCAGCAGGATCAGTCGTATCTGTCGTTTGTACCATCCGCCTGCCCGGTCCATGGCGTTATTGTAAAAGGTCGCCAGCTCTTTTTCAAAAGCGGCCAGGTCGGATTGAGATCTGGCTGCCAGGTCCGAGAGCACCAGCTTAAACCTGGGAGGAAGGCTGGAAATGTTGATGGCGTTTGTGAGGTTGGCCGATGTATATTGTGAAGCGCCCAGCTGCTGTATGATGGCCAGTACAAAATTAGAAGCAGATATATAGGAGGGGTAGCGTCCCTGGCTTTTCATCAGCGCTTCGATGTGGGGGCTTTTTATGAGGGTGGACCTTACGAAGCTCGTCCAGTCAGGGGACAGGACCAGGTTTTCCAGGGCTATTCTCAGGTTGCGGGGTCTTAGCCGGAATGTGCCAGCGATGGCCTCGTTGATGGCTGAGAGGATTAGGCTTCCGATGAAATAAGTGAAGGTTAGCAGGATAACGAGATCGAGGATCGGAGAGATTGGCATATCGAATAATTTACATGTGACTAATTGCTGTGCCGAAGATATCTGCCGACAGACGGGAGCCTGGCGGGTAAAGGGCTGGAAAAAACCGTGAAAAAACCCGTATTTCGATATGGGGAAGTTGACTAATTTTCGCTCCGGTATGAATCTGTTCAATAAGAAAGAGAAAATAACGGTAGGGATAGCCGACGATCATCAACTGGTCGCGAAATCGCTGGGCGTGTTGATCGATTCTTTCCCCGCCTACACTGTAATTGTGGATGCGAGAAATGGGGTCGATCTCCTGGCAAAGCTAAAGTTGCTACCGGAGGCGCCTGATATTCTGATGGTCGACGTGGACATGCCACATATGGATGGATTTGCCACGTCGAAATCGATCACGGAGGAATATCCATTGGTACGGATGATCGCCTTGTCGATGAAAGATGACGATTTGAGCATAATCGGTATGTTAAAGGCGGGCTGTTGTGCCTATCTGCTGAAGGATATACATCCTGAGATACTGGAAAAAGCACTCAACGAGGTAGCGGAAAAGGGTTTTTACAATTGTGATGCTGCCAATATTAATTACAGGAGACTGATCCAGACCGCTGGTCGGGAAGAGAGGTTAAAGCTGACCGAGCGGGAGTTGTCGTTCCTGCGGTTGGCCTGCAGCGATCTGACTTATAAACAGATCGCAGGTCAGATGTATCTGTCCGAGAGAACGGTCGACGGATACCGGGAATCGCTCTTCGAGAAAATGAAGGTCCAGAGCAGGGTAGGCATGGTGCTGGAGGGGCTGAGGGCGGGGCTTATTACATTGTAATTTTTAACCTTTAAATATTACCATTATGCCTAAGATCAAGGGTGTTTTTATTAAGCTTGGAACTAAGCTGGATGACGGTCCCTTTTCGTTTGCGCTTGACACGTCGAATATCCAGGTTCAGAGCCTCAAAGTAACTCCGAATGGGGATCCCCATTCTCCTGGCGGCTGCACGCATTCTTTTTCGTTGGAGTTTACGATCGATAACGTCAGTGCGGGGCCTAAAACAGACGGTTATGATATAGACGAGATACAGCACACCTGCGCTCAGGAGATGCTGACCTTCTGGGCTTTTAAAGATGGTTCGACAGAGCTGAAACCGGACAGTTTTGGGGCAACCATCGCCGGTGACGGTCATACACCCAAGGCTTCCTTAGGTGTATTTTACGTCATGAGCACGGGCAAGGTGAACAACTCTGCCGGTGTGCCGGTAGACCATCACAAGCTGCTGAATGTATTCCGTAAAAGATAGATCGTTATCCGTGAAATTGAAGTACGAAATTGTCCCACGGTTTTGCGGCCGGAAGGTGGGCTGAATTGCTGGTTTGCTCTTTGAACAACTTAAACAGACTATCCTGGATGGCCATTTGGCCAGTGCCGCTGGACAAGGGACAGTAGATAGCGAGGAACTGTGGGTTTTGACAGTTGAATATTTTTCTACCAGCGGGCGAAAAGGGGTCCATAGTAGGAGTTGACAAGGCTTTCGGAGAAAGGATTGCGATCGTGCAGTCCTTTCTTATCTTTTCAAGCTTGTCCACAATTGGATCGAGGTCTTTATTGTTCAGGCCATCAAAACGTTGTTGCAGCTGGTGGAGAAAAAAGGTCAGATCGATCGTGCCGATATTATCACTAGGGGAGGCAAGGTCTCTGCAGGCTGTTCTTGCGTTGTGAATGGCCGAACTGAAGTCGGCCGGAGCCCTGAGCGGCAGGCTGGCAGACAGGATGGTACCCAGGCTGGCCACCACCTCCTGCAATTGTGGATAGACCGAGAGCCGGTTGCCCGAGAGCGATATTGAATCTTTGTCGTATTCGAGTGTCGTGTCCTTTTTTCTCAGTTTTTTCAAGTAGCTGTTGGTATACTTCGAGTTGAATTTACTGACCAGGTTGATCGTGAGGTTGTCCAGATAGGTTTGGTCGGCCGGTGAGTCGTCTTTGGGGACAGACTTTGCGTTGCGCAGGTTGCGGAAAAAGGGCAAGTAGCTAAATCCGGATATGGGGATCGGGGTTTCGGCTGCGATCATGATCTCAACCTTGTCTTTGAGAGCGAAGCCCGCATCGAAAATTTGGGAATAGCAATTCGAAGCGATGAAGATATCTGTTTTTTGATCGAGGATGCCCAGGGCTTTTGCCAACTGGTCGACAGATACGACTTTGAAGAGGGTATGTATCATGGTATGATCTCTTATTTTGTATACCTGGTCGCCAAAGCTGACATAGCTGCCGAGGGCAGGGGCAAAATTCGGCCGCATCGAAAAGTTGGCCTGGAGAAAGTTGATGGCGTTTGCAAGATCTTTAGAGTCGAGGGCTTCTTTTTTCTTGTCATGGTCCACCACGGGTACCGGGTCGAATACCTGTGAAAACCATGCCTGGGTGGTAAATGAGCCCGGTGCGATCGTTGGGAAAAAGCCAAGCCCGGCGCCGTGGCCCCAGACGATAAACATATGTCTTGCCGCTTTGATCGGGAGAACTTCCTGGGAAAAGAATTCGTTGAGGGTCGTCTGGTCGTATAGGTCAAAAGGTGTTGGTTCGGGGTCTATTGTTTTCGGCATTCCCCGAAAGTAGTGTTTAATGCTGGCTGTCCCCGTGGCGGAGGGATCGTCGGGGCTGTTGTAGGTCAGGACAATGAACCGCAACCTGGCGCTGATGGTCTGTTTCCTGATGGCGGCAATGAACTCGTCATATTCCGGAGCCCAGGATTTATTAAATTGTGCTATTATGGATATTTTCCAGTCATAAATCGTTGTTACGGTAGGCATGTGGGGTAAATTTTCGCATAAATTAGGCGTTTTATTCCTGTTCCTGACGGGTGTTTTCCCCCTATTTGCGCAGGAGTCGGTTTTTCTTCCGCTGACCAAGCTGAACCAAAAGGGTTTGCTTTCCAGTCTGAATGCGCGGAAGATCGTAAGGGACAAGCTTGGGTTTGTGTGGGTCGCGACGCAGGATGGTCTGTACCGATTTGACGGCAGTCATCCGGTAATTTATAGCAGCGGTTCTAAAGACCCCCGATTTTCATTGAATGGAACGGATATTTTTGACCTTGCTATCAGCAATGACGGCAATCTCCTCTGGGCTTTGAGCAATGGCGGAGGACTCACCGGCATCAGCGTCGCTGCGGGTACGGTGCAGAAACGGATAACCCTCACGCAGACGTCTACGTGGAGCAGGTCGTTGGCGTTGGCCGGCAATGATCTGTTTGTCGGAACTGCGGAAGGCCTTGTGTATAGGGTTGATACGCGGTCTGATTCTGTATTGTCGGTTATGCCTGTCCATGAATATTTCCAGCGTACGGGGTCCGTCGACAAGATTATTGCAAGGGACGGCTCTTTGTACTGTCTGGTTTCGGGACTTGGCATACTGGTATCGAATTATCGTTTTCAAGGCAGGAAATTGGTTTCCGCGCAGGAATTGTTCCCGGGCAAAGAAGTGGTTTTTACGGGATATGGTATTTATGATCATTTTCTTATCGTGTCTACCAACGAAGGGCTTGTGGTCCTGGATATCAGGACCGGAAAACAGGTGCCGGCCAATAGCCTGCTGCCTGCAAAGGTTATTGGTCTTTTGCCCAAAAGGATCGATTGCCTCTGTATTTACGGAAACGACGTCTTTTTTGCAGGCTCGCGCAGGCTTGTGGAAGTAGATCTTTGTTCGGGGAGCTATAAAAATATCTTCTTTAGCCGCAACAGGGAGGACCAGGACTGGCTGGTATTCAGCAGCTCCATTTATGTCGATGGATCCGGCATTTGGATCGGAAGCCAGTATGGGACGGGATGGATAAAGGATGTAAATACGCCATTCACGGCGTTCTACAATTCGATGGATTCAACGGATAATAAGCTGGAACATTGCATGACCTTGTTCCATAGTGACAGAGAGACGTTGTATTCCTGTACTGATAATGGGTTGTATCAATTGTCGTTGAAAACGGGGGCGCTCAGGAGACTATCCGGCAGTCAGCAATATTATTCGGGGATTGTTGTCGGCGGGCGCTGGGTCATGGCTTCGGGTGCCCACGGTACTCATATTTTTACCAGGGACGGAAAGCCGGTGGAAATAGGCCGTCTGTTCCCGGAGCTTGCGGCTTTGTCGGGAGAGTCACTGGTGGCCATGGAAAGCATGGCAGATTCCCTTTATTTTTTTTCGGGGTTTGATCCGGCTAAAATCTTTTGCTGGGACAGGGTTCGGAGAACGCTGCGGAAGGTGCCGGCGGATCTGCTGGCGGGGAAGGCGAAAGGCTATTTTGTCAAGAGACTTTATGTGGATTCGCGGCGAAGGCTCTGGATCGTGTTTGACGCTAGCATCAGTCTGTACAATCCTTCTGATGGCAGCGTAAAAGAACTGGTCTTACAGGCGCCCGGAGACAGTGTACCGCTGGGTATCGATATGGATGTTTGTGAAGCCGGCGGACGGTTCTGGATCGCGGCATATGGGAAGGGACTGGCGCAATTGTCTGCAGACGGCAGGGTGGAAAGGATCTATGGGAGCAAGGAGGGGGTACACAATCTGGGATTATATAGGGTATTACCGCTGAATGATAGTCTTGTCATGTGTTCAAGCAATGAAGGGTTGACCATTGTCAATCCGGAGAGCCGGGAGGTATACAATTATTTCGAAGAAGACGGTCTGCATTCGAATTATTTTGAACAGTTCAGCGGGGATAACAATGGCGTGTGTCTGTTCTTTGGCGGACTGAAAGGGTTGACGATGGTTGATCCCCGGAAATTCAGGCCTGTTCAGTCTGTTTCAAATCTGTGGATCACTTCGGTGAGGATGCAAAGCGCAGCTGGAATCCTGGACACGTTTGGGACCGGAATGGAGAGACTGAAGATACCTTCTTCTGTTATACAAGCAGCCGTCAATTTCAATGTGGTCAATTTCAGATCGCCTGAAAAGGACGTGTTCTCGTACAGGATACCTGAGCTGGACAATAATTGGATACTGATCGGCAGCCAGCACAGTATTCCGTTGATCGGACTTTCGCCGGGGACCTATACGGTGCAGATAAGAAGAGAGGATGGCCGTATTGGCAACAACGAAAATGTTGCCCAGATAAGCCTGGTCTGGCTGCCGCACTGGTATCAGACCTGGTGGTTCAAATTGTCGATATTGATCCTGGCTGTGGCTCTGGGCTATTTATTCTTCCGTTATCGCATCGACCAGATCAAGAAACAGCAGGAAATAAGAAAAGGCATCGCCAGCGATCTGCACGACGATCTCGGAGGTACGCTGAATGCGCTAAAGGTGTATTCACATCTTGCCCGAAAAGAGCCGGATAAAGACGAGTATCTGGGAAGGATCGAGGAATCACTGACGCAGGCTACCAGCGGCCTGAGGGATATGCTTTGGGTGTTGGATAATTCAGACGATACGCTGACGGGAATACTGGAAAGGGTCAGGAAATTTGCGGGTCCGCTGGCATTGGCACAGGATATACGGATAAATTTTGAATCAGAGATCGAGACTCCACGGCGGATCAGCAAGACAGAAAAGCGCAATCTTTTTATGATCGTCAAGGAATCGATCAACAATGCCTTAAAATATGCCGAGTGTAAGACGATACAAGTAAGGCTGAGGCAGTACAAGGATAATATTTCGCTGGTTGTCCAGGATGATGGAAAGGGGTTTGATGCAAGTGTGGGGTCGGCGGGCAACGGGTTGAAGAATATACGGTTCAGGGCGCAGCAGATAAAGTATACGGCCAATATACTTTCGTTCCCCGGTGGGGGGACGACGATAGAGGTTATGAGAAACTAAAAGCCCTTCCGTTGATGGAAGGGCTTTGTCGTATTATGCGATGGTAATGTCCTTATCGAGGTATACGTCCTGGATCGTCTGGATCATTTCCACACCGTCTTTGAAGGGGCGCTGGAAGGCTTTGCGGCCGAGGATGAGACCCATGCCGCCGGCGCGTTTGTTGACGACTGCGGTAAAGACTGCATCGTGCAGGTCGGATTCGCCTTTGCTTTCGCCGCCGCTGTTGATGAGGCCCACGCGACCGTTGTAGCAGTTGATCAGCTGATAGCGGGTGAGGTCGATGGGGTGGTTATCGGGATGCGTCAGCTTGGAATAGACGAGGGGAGATGTCTTGCCGTGTTTGGTAGCGAGATATCCGCCGTTGTTGGTGGGCAGTTTTTGCTTGATGATGTCTGCGCGAAGGGTGACGCCGAGGTGGTTGGCCTGGCCGGTGAGGTCGGCGGAGGTATGATAGTCGACGCCGTCCACTTTGAAGCCGGCGTTGCGGGTATAGCACCACAGGACGGTGGCCATGCCGAGCTCATGGGCGATCTCGAAGGCTTCGGCGACCTCTTTCAGCTGGCGGTCGCTCTCTGCGCTGCCCCAGTAGACGGTGGCTCCGACGGCGACGGCGCCCATGTTCCAGGCGGTCTTAACGGTGCCGAACATAGTCTGGTCGTAGCGGTTGGGGAGGCTGAGGAATTCGTTACCATTGAGCTTGACGAGGAAGGGGATACGGTGGGCATATTTGCGGCTTACGATATCGAGGACGCCAAAGGTCGAGGCAACAGAGTTGCAGCCTGCTTCTATGGCGAGCCTGACAATATTTTCGGGGTCGAAGTACATGGGGTTGGCGGCGAAGGATGCGCCGGCGCTGTGTTCAACGCCCTGGTCAACGGGGAAGATAGAAAGATAGCCGGTGTTGGCGAGTCTGCCGTGGCCGATGAGGGTCTGGATGCTCTGCAGGACCCGGTTGGATCGGGCGGAATTGGTCCATATCTCTTCCACGTGGTTGGGAGATGGGAAGGCGCTGATGGTCGATTTGTCAATGACGGGCTTATGATCTAATAAAAACGAGGCTTTGTCGCCGAGAATGTCGAGAATTTTCTTAGACGCCATGATTGTTGACTTTTTGTTGTAACGCAATTTACCGCCTCCGGCTCAAAAAGAAAAAAATGGGTCACGGGGGTGGCAAGAGACACCATGAAATGTACAAACCCGGGCGGCCGACGCGTTTATGAACAAAAGGTTAAATTCGATGGTTAAACAAGGAATATGGAAATTGGAATAGACAGTTTTGCCGCAAGGTTCAGTAAAAAAGGAGCTGCTGCGCTGAGCGATATCGACGCTATGGAGCAGCTGCTGGAAAGAATGGTACAGGCAGAGAAGGCAGGTTTGGATGTGTTTGGGATCGGGGAGCATCACCGGAAGGGCTTTCTGGATTCGGCGCCTTCGCTGATACTGGCGGCTGCCGCTGCGCGGACCGAACGCATCCGGCTGACCAGCGCGGTCACGGTGCTGAGTGCGGCGGACCCGGTGAGGGTGTTTCAGCAGTTTGCGACCCTGGACCTGATCTCCCGGGGCAGGGCCGAGATGGTGGTGGGGCGTGGTTCCTTTACGGATGCATTCCCTTTATTCGGGTATAAGCTTTCGGACTATGATGAACTGTTCGACGAGAAGCTGGGGCTGCTATTGGAGCTTCAAAAGAATGAGACGGTGAACTGGTCGGGGAAGTTTCGTCCGGCGTTGATCAACCAGCCGGTCTATCCCAGGCCGGTGCAGGATCCGCTGCCGATGTGGATAGGGGTGGGGGGTACGCCGGAATCTTTCGTACGCGCAGGGAGTCTGGGGTTGCCGCTGATGGTGGCGATCATCGGGGGCGAGACGCATCGTTTCCGACCCTTGGTGGATCTTTACCGGGAGGCAGGCCGGCGGGCGGGCTTTGCGCCGGAACAGCTGAAGGTTGGGCTACATTCCCTGGCCTATGTGGCGGAGACGACGGAAAAAGCTATCGAAGAGTTCTATCCCGGCTATGCGGCGAGCATGACCGAGGTAGGTCGGGAACGGGGCTGGCCGCCGATGACCAGGGGGCGTTTTGAGGCCCAGAACGGGCCGACGGGGGCCTTGCTGGTCGGAGGGCCGGAGGAAGTGGCTGAGAAGATGCTCAGGCATGCTGAGGCGCTTGGGGGGATATCGCGGGTGACCTTGCAGATGGACAGCGCGGAGCTGACGCATGATAAATTAATGGAATCCATCGAGATCATTGGCAGCCGGGTAAGGCCGCTATTAAAAAAGACCGCCTGATGGCGGTCTTTTTCTTTATGCTTTTTAGGCGTTGCGGTTGATACAGTTAAGATCCTGGAAGGCTATTTCGAGGCGTTTGGCGAAGGTCTCTTCGCCTTTACGCAGCCATACCCGGGGATCGTAGTGTTTCTTGTTGGGCTTGTCCGGGCCTTCGGGGTTGCCGAGCTGGCCCTGGAGATAGCCTTCGTTCTTTTTGTAATACTGGAGGATACCTTCCCAGAATGCCCATTGCAGGTCGGTGTCGATGTTCATCTTGATCGCGCCGTAGCTGATAGCCTCCCGGATCTGGTGCTGGGGGCTGCCGCTGCCACCATGGAAGACGAAGTAGACGGGCTTGGGGCCGGTCTTCAGGGTCTTTTCGATATGGTCCTGGCTATTCTTCAGGATGACGGGACGCAGCTCGACGTTGCCGGGGCTGTATACGCCGTGGACATTTCCAAATGCTGCTGCTACGCTGAAGAGCCTGCCAACCTTGCTAAGCTCTGTATAGGCGTAGGCGACGTCTTCGGGCTGGGTGTAGAGCTTGTGGTTCTCGACGCCGCTGTTGTCGACGCCGTCCTCTTCACCGCCTGTGACACCGAGTTCGATCTCGATGGCCATTCCCAGGGGCTGCATTCTTTTGAAGAACTCTACTGAAGTATGAATATTTTCTGCGATCGGCTCCTCGGAGAGGTCCAGCATGTGTGAGCTGAAGAGGGGCTGTTTCTTTTCTTTATAGAATTGTTCACCCGCGTCGAGCAGTCCGCTGACCCAGGGGAGCCATTTCTTTGCTGCATGGTCGGTGTGCAGGACAACGGGAACGCCATAGTATTTGGCGACGTTGTGGATATGAAGAGCACCGGAAACGCCGCCGGAGATATTGCCCTGGAGCTGGTCGTTGGGCATGCCTTTACCGGCGATGAACTGGGCGCCGCCATTGGAGAACTGGATGATGACAGGTGAATTGACCTTGGCTGCGGTTTCGAGTACGGCGTTGATGGTGTTCGTTCCGATGGTGTTGACCGCGGGCAGGGCGAACTGGTTGTCTTTTGCGTCTTTGTAAAGCGCTTCCAATTCTTCACCAAACAATACTCCGGCTTTGTATTTTTTCATGTTTTCTGGACTTTGAAGCCGCGAATATACAGGTTAAGTGGCTAATCCTCGAATTTGCTCAAATTTTTCTGCAAAAGCGCTAGATTTTTTTGAAGCGTCTGTTTTAGCTGTCTCTTGACGAGCTGGCCCATGGAGCGGCACTTGTGGAAGGCGGAAGGGCTTTTGAAGTAGGTTCCGAGCTCGGATCGTAGCTGGTGCAGCTTTTCGGGGGTAGATATGGCGTCGCGGGACATGATATTCAGCAGTTCCATCAGCCGGAAACGGGAAGAGGCGACGCGGAAGGCCATCATGGTCCTTTCCTCTGTCTGGTATTGCTCGATCGATTCTATATTGAGGTGTTTGAGGCTGAGTTCGACGAGGGCCTTGTTCTCCTTGAAGAACTGGGGGATGTAGAGGTTTTTTCTGCCTTCATAGGACTGCTGGTCGAAGTCGATGGCCCTGATCCGGTATTGATAGTCTTCGATATCGGGCGTGATGTCGACGACGAAGTTGTAGCTGCGCATGTCTCCGAGGAGGCGGACAAAACAGCGTTCGTTGAATTTGACAAATTCCTTCGAGAGCCTGATCTTATTGGTCTGGGGATCGTCGAGAAAGTTTTTGATGAACAGGTCGCCGGGGATGCCGGGGATATGTTCTTCGACGAGGGTATTGTGGTAGGTGAAATAGGTGATGCGATTGGGGGAGAGCAGGTGTTCCAGCTCGAGGCCGTAGATGCGCGAGGCGTCGGCCTGCTTGATATAATAGTGATCGTAGTTGTCGTTGAACTTATTGACGATGCGGATGCGGAAAGGATAGGAATTGGCGAAGCTGCAGAAGTCTATGCGTGCGACGTCGAGGTGCTTGGTAAAAGTGAGGTCACCTTCGGTTTTCAGGATGGCATACATCTGGACGAGTCCTTCGCGGATGAAGTCCCAGTGGCGCATGTCATAGAGGGCGGTTTCCCAGAGCGTATCCTGGCCGTGCTTGTCTTTCAAAGGGACGGAGTAGGTGATATGCTGCAGCAGGTCGCGGTAAGATACGGGGAGCTTTACTTCCCGGCCGTGTGTCTTCAGGTAGTTGCGGAGTGGCTCGATTACGGGGAAGATAGGTTTTTTCCGGGAAGGCTTGTTGGACTCACCGGAGGGGTTAGGCTGGCCAGAAGCGTTGGGGTCGGCCGGATTGGAAGAAAGCTGGTCGCTGAAATGCATGGAGTAAAGGTCGTTAATTTGGATGATTATTTGTCCGGTTTGTCGCCGCCTGAGGAGGGCGCGGTGGTCCGGTCGAACAGCGTGCTGAACTGAGCGCCAATGGAGACGAGGGAAGTGAGGAGGCCTGTGAGTTTCTGGAACAGGGCGTCCTGTGTAAAGAAGAGGAAGAGACCGAAGGCCGTGAAGAGGACCATCAGCGGTGTTTTGAAAGACAGCCATTCGCCTTTGTGGCGGCTCTTTCTCCAAAGAGCGACCACGTCGGGATCATCTTTCTTTTCGAGTACGTATTCCCGGAAACTCTTTGTGACAAAGGTCAGCTGGCCGTTGTCGCGGAAGACCAGCAAGCCGTCACAGACGAGGGTATAGAGGGTGTTCCCTGTCCGGTAGTTGGCGAAGCCGTCGCGGGAGAGGTCGTAGAGGACGAATTTTTTTACCGGGGTGAGGGTTTTCCAGAAGTCGTCGTACCGCTGTTCAAAAATGAGCCGGTTTTGGAGGAGCTGTTCGGCCATCGCGGGGATGTCTTCGCGGAGGCCTTTTTCTTTTTCGCGGATATTGGACAGGAGGGACCGCAGATCCGCCAATGGGGAAGGCTGGATATCGGAGCCGCGTTGGGGGCTGGTGACGGGGCCGGCCAGCTGGTATTTGGAGTGGAGGCCTTCGCTGAACATGTCGATGAGGAAGATGCGGATGGCCAGCGAAGTGGTCAGCTTGTAAACGAGGAAAAGCGCCAGCAGCTGCCCTCCGAAGAAGAGGATAAAGAACGTGAGGCCGGCTGAGCGGGTCGTGTCGTACATCAGACCGATGGCGGAGGACCGGGCTTCTTCGCCGGCGATGAGCCGGAAGGTGCCTGGGGTAAGGTGATCTGCGGTCGAAGCGAAGTGCAGCAGGATATGTCCTTTTCCGCTGGTGTCGCGGTCCCTGTCAGTAACGGAGAAGAACTTCCATGTCCCGTCTGTGGCCGAGTCGGGGGGGATGGCTGATGCCAGGATATTGGTGTCGCCGGCGAAGAAGGAACGATGAATATTGCTGTATTGCGCGGTGAACGGGAGCGCGTGACCGCTGCCTGCGCCACTGGGATAAAAGATACGATCGTTGTGGAGGAAATAGATGCCGTCGTCGAATTTCAGCGTTACGAGATTTGCGGGGTTGCCGCCGGTTGCAGGGTCTGTGTATTTATACGTTCGCGATGCAGAATTCAGCTCCTGCCGGCGGCAGTTGATGGCCCTGGCCTGTTCGATCCTCGAGCTGTTGCGCTGGATGCTGGTCTCCTGCCGCATCACGAGCCAGAAGATACTGCAGCCGGGGATGATGCTGATGATAACCACGCCGGTGATGATCGCGATGGCGTACAGCTGGAGATAATGCAGCTGGTGCACCCTGGCGAATAGCCATGCCCGGGGTCCAGCCGGCAGTATAAAACGGTCTCTTACCCATTTGTCCAGTACACTAAAGGCCTTCAGCGGGCGCTGGAACCAGGGAGGCAGGCCGGAGGGATGATAGACAATATAGCGGCAGATGGACGAGAAGCAGATGTAGCCGAAGATCAGCTGGGACAGCACGAACAGGAGGGGAATGACGGGATCCGAGCCGGCGCCATAGCAGCAGAAGATAAAGATGAGCAGGAGTATGAGCATTAGAAAATGCAGCAGGGGAGCTAACTGCCGGGAGCATTTTTCCCTTCGCTTGCGTTGTTCCCTCACTCCGTAGTAGTGAAGAGCGGCGTAGAAGGGAAGGGACAGGGAGATATAGAAAAGCGTGAACTCGTATTTGTGCGGAGGGACGGAAAACACTACTCCCATCAGCAGCCAGGCGATGATCAGCCGGCGCATGCCCCGGATAAGGTGGCGATAATATTGCCATTTGCGATGGACAGGGCGGAGCCACTCGAAATGCCGCGAAGGCAGGAGGAGGACACCGGGGCGTTTGCCGGTGAACTCGTTGATGACCGCTGATAAGATGATCAGGACGATGATGCAAAAAGTAAAGAATGCGGATAGCCCGATGATATGGACCTGGAGGTCGTCGGCGTTGGCCAGGTCGCTGTAAGTGAGCAGCATGTAGGGCATCCCTTTTATCGGGGTGATATCGAGCGCGGTCTGTCTACCCCTCAGCCCGAAGCGTCCGAAGTAGCGGTGATCCCGGAAGTGAATCGCCTCCTCGATGGTCGAGGGGTCTTCGCTTTCGCTGAGAACATTGGACACCAGCGCCCGTCCGGGTCGGGAGTCATAAAGAACAGCGCCCGTCTCGTCGATGATGCTGAAGTTGTAGCCTGTAGGGAGGATGGTACGGGTAACGGAAGGCATTTGGGCCGACAGGCCGACTGCTACGGGGTGAATGCGGCCGGTATCGATAGCGGGATCGGTCTTTATCATTACCGTGATCGTGTATTCTCCGTCGAGTCTTGAGAAGGTTGGCAGGATGGTGAAGTTGAACGAGGAGTCGCCGTGTCCAAGGCTGATATAGCGGCCCTCCATCAGGTCTCTGAAATAGCCGCGGTCGCCGACGTTGAGCAGCGGAGGCGGGGGTCTTTTTTTTCCGCTGTATGTGCCAACCCATTTTCCGTCGCGACCGATCCAGAAACCATAGTCCACATAAGGATATATTTTCGGGAAGAACTGATTGTCGAGGGTTTGGCTGCGCGCTGCCGCGGAGTCGCCCTGTATGGCTTTGAGGAGGAAGGAGTCGTTGTTCACGACCTGGAAGTCTTCGTCCCACTTGCGCAGCTGACGGTGGATCAGGTGTATCTCCCGGACGAAATTGGCGCTTATCGAGTCGGACAGCGAGCGGAGGTTGTTCTCATTGCTCACCGCCTGTGTCTTGTTGAGAAAGAGCCAGGAAAAGAGGAAGAAGCAGGTGAAGGCGATAGCAAAGTATGAGCCTAAGATCAGGCGGATATTCCCGTCGGCTATCCGTTCGCCCGAGCCCAGGATAAAGATCTTTAGTATGGGCAGGCTGATGACCAGCAGCAGGATCATGATGATAGCGGGGACGAAGAACCGGAGGGGAAAGTCTTTGTAGCCCGAGTTGTAGTCGCTGGTGCTGACGAGGCCGACCAGGAGCAGCTGTTCGTTGTTGAGCTGAAAGGGGTACAAGAACATTTTGTTGCCCACGCCTTCGATGCTGACGTCGTGTACGTAGGGGAGGCTGAGGCCGTCTTGTCTTTTTAGCAGGGAATCCAGGCCCAGGCTTTTCCCGAGAGGAAGGCTGCCGGAGTTGAACAGGATGGCGCCTCGCTGAAGGGAGTCGCCGATCTGGACGAGGAGGTAGTTCTGAAAGATATCCTGGTAGGTGAATACGATTGGTTGTAATAGTGAATCGGCCCGGAGCGAAAAGGCCGAGCCGTCGGACAGGGGGTAGCAGAAGCGCCAGTTGCCGATATATCTGGGATCGGAACAGAGAACCGGTGGCAGGGGCAGCAGGGTGTCGGGATGCTGGTGGTGGAGAATGTCGGGACGTTGGTGAGAAAGTGAATCCTGCGCCAGAGTTGGTTTGGGGCGGGTATATAAGAGCGAATACAGCAGGGGGCTCGTTGATTTGGGGTCGTTGGCGTAGGCCCTGACTGCGCCGATATAGCCGGAGTTCTTGCCCCTGACGGCCTTGACGATCTGTTCGAGCTCCAGCGAGGCGCGGCCGTTGTAGTCGGTCTGTCTCGCGGGGATATACTTCAGCAGGTACAGGGAAAGGAAGATACCCAATACTACGAGCGTGAGCATTACCGGTATGATCTTTCGTATGACCTGGTTTTGTTGCATGGCTTTGCCGGGGACAGGGGTCCGTTGATTAGTCGCGGAAGAGGGTCGGGGGGAAACATAGCGAAGCTAGGGTATCGGAAGAAAGGTTACAATAGCCTATATCGGGTATTTTTCCGGCCATTTTTTTTGAAGCCCCCGGAAATAGGCAGGGGCTTCAAGGAGGCGGCTGCCGTACCAGCTGAAGATCTGCCCATCGACCAGTTGGATAAGGGGGGCGTGGTGACCGTCGACAAGCTGGATAAGGGGGCTGGGGTGACCGCCGACCTGTTGGATACCGGAGGTGGGCGAACCGGGAAGGAGCTTTTTCAGCTCGATGATATGTTTTTCGCGGAAGGGATAGGGTTCGGAAGAGAGGAGGATGAGGTCGCAGCGGGAGAGGGTCTCGGTGTCGACTGTGGGGTAACGGTTGGTTGTGGACAGGAGGTTGGTGAGGCCGCAGCGGCGGAGCATGTCGTGGATGAAGGTGTCGCCTCCGGCGGCCATATAGGGGTCGCGCCAGATAAGGTAGGCTGTGGTGATCGGATGAGAGGTGGTGGTTAGGGGGCCGGACAGCGGTAGAAGAGTGTCGAAGCGGTGCTGTATCTCGTCGGCGAGGGACCGGGCCTGCATGTTGCGGTGAGTGAGGCTGCCGACTGTGCGGATCATGTCGAGCGCATCGGGGAGCGATTTGACGTCGCTGACCCATACCGTGTAGCGGCTGGCGAGGTCTTCGACCTGCTGTCTGTCGTTCTCTTCCTTATTGGCGATGATCAGGTCGGGTTTGAGAGAATCGATTATTTCGGGATGGATGTTCTTTGTGCCGCCGACGCGGGTCTTTGTACGGAACCAGGTATCAGGATGGATGCAAAATTTGGTAATGCCTACGACCTCGTCTTCGAGGCCCAGCGTGTAGAGAAGCTCTGTCTGGGAAGGGACCAGAGAAATGATTCGCATTTTAATTCGATGAAGACCTCCTGCTAAAATTACGATGCTCTAATCAGAATATTTAGCAGGAGGGTTAGCTTTAAAAGCAGGTTTGGTTCGATAGGATTGGACTGCTTTTCGTGGTTTGGTTCGGACGTTGGATTTTGAGAAGAATACGTTTTAGTCTTTAAGGGCCAAATGTCGTTGTATCGTTAGCGCAGCAATTAAAGAATTGTTGGCGCAAAGAATCAGAAAAAAAGAAGTTGACTGATATTGGATTGAATTTCTTAGGTATTGGGTTTTGGTTTTTATTGGATATAGGACTTGGTATCGGTTTTTCGGATATTGGTGATTGATAACTCAATTACCAATCAACTTCTATATCAAAAATAAAATGTTAAAGTTGTTCAATCAATAGAGATTTTGCTTTATTTCTGTGTCGCAGCTTTTACTAACCCTTTCGTAATCATTGCATAATATACAAGAAAAAACACGAATCGAGGGTTCGTAGATCTACGACACCCGGCGCGAAATTCGGCGGCGGTAATACGGGGTTAGCTCCTAAGTGCTTGAATTACATCGTATTTGGTAACAATGTGGTAGTTGCCGCTCTCGTCTTTCCCCAGGACTGCGCCGTTCTCTCTGGTGATCAGCGTGCTGAGTCTTTCCAGGGGGGTATCGAAGGATACCACGGGATATGCTTTTTCGAGGATGTCTCCGATGGTTTTGCTCTTGATATCTGTCCCGTTGCTCATCATGCGGGAGAAGAGGCCGCTTTCGCTGATCGCGCCGATGGGCTCGCCTTTTTCCAGGACGGGGAGGTTCTCGATGTTGTATTTCTGCATGAGCTCGAAGGCTTCGGCGACGGTCTGGTTGGGGGCGACGGTGATGATGCGTTTTGTGCCGCGGCCTGCGATGATGTCCCTGAAAGTTTTTACGTCGAGAAAGCCGCGTTCGAGCATCCACTGGTCGTTGTATATTTTACCCACATATCGGCTGCCGTGGTCGTGCAGAATGACGACGACCAGGTCGTCTTTTTTGAGCAGGTCTTTCAGCTGTAGCAGTCCCTGGATGGCCGTTCCGGCGCTGTAGCCGCAGAAGAGACCTTCTTCGCGGGCGATGCGGCGCGCCATGATAGCGGCGTCCTTGTCGGTCACCTGCTCGAAGGCATCGACATATTTCATATCATAGTTCTGCGGCACAAAGTCTTCCCCTATTCCTTCGGTAATATAGGGGTGGACTTCTTTCATGTCTACTTCTCCGGTGCGGAAGTATTTGGTCAGCAGCGAGCCATAGGGGTCCATGGCCCATACCTGGATGTTGGGATTCTTTTCTTTCAGGAACATAGCGGTGCCGGTCACTGTCCCCCCTGTGCCGGTGGCTACGACGAGGTGGGTAACTTTTCCGTCGGTCTGCTCCCATATTTCCGGGCCGGTGGTCTCGTAGTGGGCGAGGCGGTTGGCCAGGTTGTCGTATTGGTTGGCGTAAAAGGAGTTGGGGACCTCTCTGGCCAGGCGTTTGGAAACGGAGTAGTAGCTGCGGGGGTCATCGGGTTCGACGTTGGTGGGGCAGACGATGACTTCGGCGCCCAGGGCCTTGAGGATGTCCATTTTTTCTTTTGACTGCTTGTCGGTGGTCGCGAAGATGCACTTGTATCCTTTTACGACTGCGGCGAGGGCGAGGCCCATGCCGGTATTGCCGGAAGTACCTTCAATGATGGTCCCTCCGGGCTTCAGCCGGCCGTCTTTTTCGGCCACTTCGACCATTTTCAGCGCCATACGGTCTTTGGCGGAGTTTCCGGGGTTGAAATATTCAACTTTCGCAAGGACGGTGCAGGGTAGGTCTTTTGTCAGCTTGTTAAGGCGAATCAGCGGAGTATGTCCAATCGTTTCGAGAATATTGTTTTTGATATCCATGGTGGAAATTTTGTGCTTCGTAAAGGTAGGATTTTGTCTACATTTGCCGCCCCTACAAAACGTACCGGGGGCCAAACTATGGAACCTATCTATATTCAAAAGATCGCAGAGAAATTAAGCTTTAGTGTAAAGCAGGTCAATAATATTTTCGATATGCAGGCGGAAGGGGCTACGATCCCTTTCATGGCCCGTTATCGCAAGGAGGCCACGTCCAATATGGACGAAGTGCAGATCAACGATGTGGTGGAGCAGATCAAATATTTTACTGAGCTGGACAAGCGGAAGGAGACCGTTATAAAAACGATAGAAGGGCTGGGCAAGCTGACGCCTGAGCTGAAGGCCCGTATCGAGGGCTGCTATGACGCGACGATATTGGAGGATATCTATCTGCCGTATAAGCCCAAACGGAAGACGCGGGCTACTGTTGCTATCGAGAAAGGACTGGAGCCGCTGGCAAAGCTGCTTTTTGAGCAGGGTAACGGGGATGTGAGCGAGGAAGCCGCAAAGTATATCAACGAACAGGTGAAGGATCAGAAAGAGGCGCTGCAGGGCGCCAGAGATATTATTGCGGAGTGGATCTCGGAGAATGAGCAGGCGCGTAACAAGGTCCGTCAGCTCTTTACCGAGACGGCGTCGGTGAGCGCGAAGGTTATTGCGAGCAAGAAAGATGAAGAGGCGGCGCAGACATACAGGGATTATTTTGACTTCAGCGGTTCGCTGGCGAATAGTCCGTCACACCGGATACTGGCGATCCGCCGGGGAGAGAAGGAAGGTTATCTGACCATGGACCTTGCTATCGACAGACAGGGGGCGGTAGATGACCTCGACAGGATATTTGTGAAGGGGTCGGGTGCTGCGTCTGGTGAAGTAAAGAAAGCGGTGGAGGATTCCTACGACCGACTATTGAAGTCTTCGATAGAGAACGAGTTCCGTCTGATCAGCAAGAATAAAGCGGATGAAGAAGCTATCCGCGTATTTGCGGAGAATCTCCGGCAGCTGTTGCTGGCATCGCCGTTGGGTTCCAAGCGGGTGCTGGCGCTGGACCCGGGTTTCAGGACGGGTTGTAAGGTCGTGTGTCTGGATGCCCAGGGAAATTTCCTGCATAACAGCACCATCTATCCGCATCCGCCGCAGCATGATACGCAGGGAAGCATTGCAGAGCTGAAGCACCTGGTAACGAAATATGATATCGAGGCTATCGGCGTCGGGAATGGCACGGCGGGCCGCGAGACGGAGCAGCTGGTGCGGGGAATCGATTTTGGCAGGCATGTGGCGGTGTTCATGGTCAATGAGAGCGGGGCTTCGATCTATTCGGCATCTGAAGTGGCCAGGGAGGAGTTCCCGGATGAGGATGTTACGGTGCGTGGTTCGATAAGCATCGGGCGCAGGCTGCTGGATCCGCTGAGCGAGCTGGTGAAGATCGATCCCAAGTCGATCGGGGTCGGGCAGTATCAGCACGATGTCAACCAGAACAAATTAAAAGAGGAGCTGGACCGGGTCGTCGAAAGCTGTGTGAACCATGTTGGGGTAGACCTCAATACGGCCAGCAAACATTTATTGACCTATGTATCGGGTTTGAGCGGAACCCTTGCCAGGAATATCGTGGAGTACAGGGCCAAGAACGGGGCGTTCAAGAGCCGCGATGAGCTGAAGAAGGTGAGCCTGATGGGACCGAAGACCTACGAGCAGTGTGCGGGCTTCCTGCGGATACGCGATGCCGTCAATCCTTTGGATAACAGCGCCGTTCACCCGGAAAGCTATCATGTGGTCGAGTCGATGGCGGCTGATCTCAGCTGTTCGGTGGCTGACCTGATCCAGCAGTCCGAGCTTCGAAAGAAGGTGGTCCGGAAGAAGTATGTATCCGAGTCGGTGGGCGAGTTCACCATCGATGATATAATAAAGGAGCTGGAGAAGCCGGGGCGTGACCCCAGAAACCAGATCGAGGAGTTCCGGTTCGAAGAGACGATCAAGACGATGGAGGATCTCAAGCAGGGTATGACGGTGCCGGGTATCGTCACGAATATCACGGCGTTCGGGGTGTTTGTGGATATCGGAGTCAAGCAGGATGGGCTGGTGCATATCTCGCAGCTGAGCAATACCTATGTATCCGATCCGAATTCGGTGGTCAAGCTACAGCAGAAGGTGATGGTGACTGTGTTGGAGGTTGATGCGGCGCGGAAACGGATCTCCCTGTCGATGAAGGGGAATACTCCGGCTAAGGGTCAGGGTGGCGGCGGTCAGCGGCCGGGTGGTAATCCGGGTGGCGGACGTCCTGGTGCCGGCGGGGGACAGAAGGGGAAGCCTGCTCCCGGCGGGAAGGGAGGGCATACAGCCGAGACGCCGGATGCCTTTCAGGCAAAGCTGATGGAGCTGAAGAAGAAGTTCAAAGACTAAGGATGACTGTTAGTTTTTAAGAGGTCTGGCGTTTCTTTTGTTGAATATACATATCGAGCAGCATCCAGCTCATGACTATGAGGATCAGCATGAAGCCGATGACCCAGGCGCTGTTGAAGGTTTTCGAGTAGTCTATCTTGTTGAGCTTGTCGAGGCCCAGATCGTCTGCGGTGGGTAGCTTGATGGGTGAAGTGCCGGTGTGGCTGCCGGAGGACCATTTGATCTGGCTGAAGACGAAGGTCAGCAGGCCGGCGATCATAGTCAGGAAGAAGGCGCCGATGCCGCGGATGATATTTTTATTGAGATAAGATTTGGTTGCCGGAGCTATCTGGTAGCGGCTGATCTCCTCCATGACGTTCTTGGTGAAGCGCATGGAGGGGGCTTCCAGCTCCGAATCGTTGAGCAGTTGGTGGACGTTGAGCAGCTCCCGGTATTTTTCCTGCCATTCCCTGTTGGAGGCGATGAGGGATTCGATGGCCGACCTTTCGGCGGGGCTACAGCCTCCGTCGATATAGTTCCAGAGGCGATCTTCCATCGGTTGCTGTGTGTTCATGGTGGTGTAATGAAAATTAACAAAAGGCCGCCACAGGCGGACTGGCCGAAGGCCAATTTATTTATGGTTGAAGCTGGATGGTTATTTTCAGTGGAAACCATCCGGCTGAAACAAATCTTTGAGCTCACTGCTGAAATGTTTTTCCATTTTTTCTTTTAATCGGTTGCGTGCGCGGTGTAGCTTAACTTTTACGGTATTGGGTTCGAGTCGCATGATCCTGCCTATTTCTTCCAGAGACTGTTCTCCTTTATAAAAGAGCGTGATCAATTGGCTGTCGTCGGGGCTGAGGAGCCGGATGGCCTCGTTGACCATGGCGTGCCGGGACTTTTGTTCGATCGAGTTGGCGTTAAAGCCGGATTCCTTATTTTCAAGCTGCAAAAAGGTCCTTTCGTTGTCGATGGACGTAGTGTCCAGTCGTTTCTTTCTCAGGAACGTGATACAGCTGGTACGGACGACGGTATAGAGCCAGGTGCTGAATTTGGAGTCACCGCGGAAGTCGGCGAGGCTGCGGTAGGCTTTTACGAACACGTCCTGGCTGATCTCTTCGGCGTCTTCCCGGTTGTCGGTGAAACGGAGCACCAGGGTGAATACGTATTGCTGATAGCGCTGGACTAGTGTTGCAAATATAGCCTGATCCCCTTGCAGAATTCTTTTAATGATCTCTGTATCAGTGAGTTCAATGTGCATTACTATCGTATAGGACGCCAGTTGGTTTGGTTAGGTTACAAGATAGGGATAAAAAAAGAAGTTTAGGTTGACTGTAACCTCGGCTTTTCTGCCGTAGTCTGAGGTTGTGTAGTTGATTTTTTAAAATTAAAGAGAATAATATGGGACCAGAACAATTGGTTTTTTTGTGGCTCATTTTGATGAGCATTTCGGTTTGCGCCGTAGTATTTGGCTGGAGGTATATGCGCAGCAGGGAAAATATGTCGATGATAGAAAAGGGGTTGGATCCGAGCATCAAGCCTGAGCGTCCGCGGCCGGCGCCTTTCAGGAGCCTTAAATGGGGGTTGTTGCTGGTGGGAGCCGGTTTGGGACTATTCTTAGCCTATTTGCTGGATAATACCTTGTTGTATAAGATAGGACATAGCGGCAGCCACTGGGAAGACAATGACGCGAATGCCGCCATTTATTTTGCCCTGATCGCGATCGGTGGTGGGGTTGGGCTCATTATGTCTTACCGGATAGAGAAGAAGGAATTGCTGGATAAGGAGAGGTAGTAGATATCTTTTGTCAATGGTGGAGGCCGGTCGCAAGACCGGCCTTTTTTATTTATTTGGTTACCGTATCCAAAGCTTTTTCGACCACCGGGTCGTAGGCGTTGCTGACCTCGTAGTAGCCTTCTGTCCGCCATATCTGCCTGGCCATCAATGCCTTGATGCGATGCTGGAGAACGGTCTTGTCCTTGGCCGGGATGTTTCGGAGGTTGACCGTGTCCTTGTCTGCGAAGGTGACGAGGGCGTTCCAGAGGTGGTCTTCGTCGTGGTAGCCGGTGATGAAGTCGGCGGGGGACTTGAAGTTCTGGAAGGACGGGATATGCTGGACATACCAGGTATAGACGAATCTGCTGAGGGTGCCGTCGATATAGAGGGTGGTAACGTCCTTGGATAGGGTGCTGGTGTCGAAGCCGACGAAGATGTCGGGGGTGATGCCGCCGCCGCCGAATACGGTCCTTTTCTGGGGGCCGAGGGTTTTGAAGGCGGGGCCTGCGTGCTGGCTGGAGGTGTCGCCGTGGAGGACCTCTCCGTCGTGAAACCGTTTCATCACCTCTTCATTGTAGTCATCGTGTCCTTTATCGTAGGGTTTCTGGATGCTGCGTCCGGTAGGAGTATAATATCGGGCGATGGTGAGGCGGAGGGCTGCGCCGTTGCTCAACTGGTATTGTTCTTGCACCAGGCCTTTACCGAAGGTGCGTCTGCCGATGATGGAAGCGCGGTCCCAGTCCTGGAGGGCTCCGGTGAGCACTTCGCTGGCGGAGGCGGTCCCTTCGTCGGTAAGGAGGACCAGCTTGCCTTTTTCAAAGAGGCCTTCGCGGCGGCAGCGGTATTCGACCTTGGGGGAGCGGGCGCCAACGGTATAGACAATGAGCTTGTCGCCGTCGAGGAAGTCGTCGGCGATCTCGATAGATTCCGAGAGGATGCCACCGCCGTTGCCCCGCAGGTCGAGGATCAGGCGCTGGAGGCCCTGGCTTTGCAGCTTCATCAGGGCCTGGGCGAACTCGGCGTGGGTTGTTTCCGAGAATTTGTTGATCCGGATATAGCCGATCTCCTTATTTATCATGTAGGCGACGTCGACGGAGGGGAGGGGGATGGTACCCCGGATGATGGCGAAGGATCTTGGCGGGCCGGACTCGCCTGCCCGCAGGAGGGTGACGGTGACTTTGCTTGCGCCAGGTCCGCGCAGCAGCTTGCGGATACGGTCATTCGTGATGCCGTTGCCGGCTACGACCGAGTCGTCGACCCTGACGAATTTGTCGCCCACTTTCAGGCCGGCCTTGTCGCTGGGCCCGCCGGCCAGGACGTTCATAACGTTGACAGTATCGTCAAATATCTGAAATTCGACGCCGATGCCTTCGAAGTTGCCCTGGAGGTCTTCGTTGACTTCAGTCAGATCGGCGGGGGGGATATACAAGGAATGCGGGTCGAGGTGGGACAGCATGCCGTCTATGGCGTTCTCTCCGAGGGTATCGGTTGCTATGGGGTCGACGTATTTCAATGTTACCAGGTCGATGACTTCCTGTACGGGTGTCTGTTTGCGTGTCTTGAAAAACCCGGTGGGACGGATATTGCCACGAAGACGGAAGCCGATGAGCATCCCGACCATCATGACTATGGCGAACAGAAGGGGAAGCCAAACCTGTAATTTTTTCATTCGAACGAGCGTTTTTAGGTAGTTATGCCGCGAAGGCTGCAAATTAAGGAATCATATTTTAAATTGCAGCCGAAAACCGGCTGAATGGTCCGGTGGCCAGACCCAGGGGTTGCAGGATAATTTAACAAAAGACGAGCCAATGAATATATTGATAGCGGATAGCGGTTCCACCAAATGTGAGTGGTGCCTGCTCTATGACGGAAAGAAAAAGAAAGTGGATACGCAGGGGATCAGCCCATATTTTCTGGATGCGGCCGGCATCGGGCAGGTTTTGAACCGGGAGCTGCTACCGGCATTGAAGCGGTGGGAGGTCGACGAGGTCTACTATTATGGTACGGGGTGTAAGGACCCGGACAACCAGCAGATCGTAAGGAAGGCCATTCGAGGCGTTTTCCGGGGAGCGAGTGTCCACGTGACGCATGATCTGATGGGGGCGGCGCTGGCTCTTTGCGGCCATACGAAGGGGATCGCCTGTATTTTGGGAACAGGGAGCAATTCGTGTTATTTCGACGGGAAAAAGATTGTTAAAAATAGTCCGGGACTTGGCTACGTGCTGGGGGATGAAGGGAGTGGGGCCTATTTGGGCAAAAAGGTTTTACAGTATTACCTTTATAACACCTTTGACGAGGAGCTTCGGTACAAGTTCGACGCCAAATACATCACGAACGGCAAGGAGATACTGGAAGCAGTTTACAAGCAGCCGTTGCCCAACCGGTACCTGGCCTCTTTCACGTTGTTCCTGGTGGAAAACAGGGGGCATTATATGGTGGAGAATATCATCGAGGACGGACTGAATGATTTTTTCTTCAATCATTTGTGCAAGTACCGGGAAAGCTGGAAATTGCCCATCCATTTTGTAGGGGGGGTAGCGTACGGGTTCAGGGATGTGGTAAAAGAGTTATGCAGCACTTATGAGTTTGAGCTGGGATCGATCTTGCAGAAGCCGATGGATGGGCTGATCAAGTTTCACCAAAAGTGAGCCAAGGGCTCACTGGCTGTAACCGAACGAAGTGAAGGTTATGACCGAGAAGGAGCGTGTCGAAGCAGCTCCGCCGAAGGTCCCATTATAAGCCGTGCACCGGAGATGGGTTATATTTCGGAGAAATTCATCTCCGGTGTACACAAAACAATAAAATAGAGCATGGCAATTGAGAAGTTCACTGAGGAAGAAAGTCCGTATCACGACCTGGACCGGATGAGCGTAAAGAATATATTGACCAATATCAACAAGGAGGATAAGACGGTCCCGGATGCAGTGGAGAAGGTGATACCCCAGATAGAGCAGCTGGTGATTGCTGTGACGGACAAGATGCTGGCGGGCGGGAGACTTTTTTATATCGGGGCCGGTACCAGCGGAAGGTTGGGGATACTGGATGCAAGCGAGATACCGCCCACCTACGGTATGCCTTTTGATCTTATTATTGGAATTATAGCGGGCGGTGAAACGGCGATCCGCAAGCCGGTAGAGAATGCAGAGGACGATGCCCGTCAGGGTTGGCTGGACCTGGAGCAGTATGAGGTATCGGACAAGGATGTAGTGGTGGGGGTAGCGGCCAGCGGGACCACGCCCTATGTGATCGGGGCGCTTTCGGAATGTCGTAAGCGGGGGATCATTACCGGCTGTATCGTTTGTAACCCGGGGTCACCGGTGGCGGCAGAAGCCGATTTCCCTATCGAAGTGGTGGTTGGGGCGGAATTTGTGACGGGCAGCACGAGGATGAAGAGCGGGACGGCGCAGAAGCTGGTATTGAATATGCTCTCTACTACGGTCATGATCCGTATTGGAAGGGTGGAGGACAACAAGATGGTCAATATGCAGCTGACGAACAGCAAGCTGATCGACCGCGGCACCAAGATGGTGATGGAGGGGACGGGACTAACGGATTACGAACAGGCGAAAGAGCTGCTGCTGCGCTCGGGGAGCGTCAAAAAAGCGGTGGAGTCTGTAGGTTCGAGTAATTAGATCTTTATATCCGATTTGAATTAATGGATTATGCATGAGATAGAACCTTTTTACAATTGGCGGCACATGTACACGAGCGAAGAGGACGAGCGATCGCCTTTTTTCGGGAGGGTCTATTCGGAATTTGAGTTCTCGCAAACCATTTATAACTATTATATCCACCCGCAGTGGGATGATTTCGGGTCGAGGACGCTGTATCTGAAGGTCCTGATGGCAGACTATGACGAACACTATGTGGTGATCGAACTGTTTGGGGAGTGGAATGATGCGATCGAGAACGATATTATGAACCTCAAACGGGAGGTGACGGATAAGTTCTTCGAGTTTGGGATCACCAAGTTCATTCTTATTGCCGAGAATGTGCTGAATTTTCATAGTGGGGACAAGGATTATTATGAAGAGTGGTATGAGGAGGTTAGCGATGCGGGGGGATGGGTTGTCTGTCTGAACATGCCGGAACAGACTCAGCATGACTTCCGGAAGGCGAAGCTGAACAGGTATATAGAGCTGATGGAGCTGGATAATTGGCGGACCTACAAGCCTTTTCATCTGTTCGGTTTGATCGACCAGAAGATATCGAGCAGGCTGGATTAGAGGTTTTCTAAAAATTGGGGGTTCCCAAAAAATAAATTTGGATTTTACGGATAAGGGGTTAATTTTGGCTATACAATTATGATCACTGCAAAGGCATACCGGTTTTTTTACTTTTATTTTTACTTCTACTTTACGAGTAGACCGGGATTGCTTTTGTTAACTAAATAAAGAAAAATACTAACAAAAAGGTCCCGGTCAAAAGCCGGGACTTTTTGTTTTAGGTCCACTGAGGAGGGATATCCGGAGGATGGTTTTTTGGGGGGATGGAACCCGCGGAGGATGGGTGATTGGAAGGACGGTGGTTGCCGGGGTGGTTCGCGAACAAAAAGGTATATGGTAAGTCCGCAGAAAAATATGAAAGTCAGTATTCAGGGTTATGAAGGAAGCTTCCACCAGGTGGCGGCTCAGCAATTCTTTGGTAAGGATGTGGAAGTAGTGACCTGTGGCACATTCCGGGAGGTAGTCCGGGTGGCGTCCAGCAAGAAGGAGAGCGATGGGGGAGTAATGGCGATCGAGAATTCTATTGCCGGCAGCATTTTGCCGAATTACAATCTTTTACAGAAGAGCAATCTGCGGGTGGTCGGGGAGATCTATCTGCAGATCCGGCAGCATCTGCTGGTCAATCCGGGGGTTACGCTGGACGATATCCGGGAGGTACATTCGCACCATATGGCTTTGCTGCAGTGTATCGACTACCTGGAAAAGCACCCTAACTGGAAGCTGGTGGAGACGGAGGATACGGCGTTAAGCGCCAAACATCTGCAGCAGCATCGCAGCAAGCATACCGCCGCCATCGCCAGCAAATTAGCCGCCGAGCTGTTCGGGCTGGAGATCATCGCGCCGAACATCCATACGATGAAGAACAACTACACGCGGTTCCTTATCCTGCAGCGGGAAGAGAATGCGATCGAGCCGCAAGAGCCTAACAAGGCATCCGTGAATTTTCATACGGATCACTCGAGGGGGAGTCTGGCGAGGGTGCTGACACGCATCGCGGAAGGGGGGATAAATCTCAGCAAGCTGCAGTCCTTTCCCATACCGGGCAGTGAGTGGGAGTATTCGTTCCATGCGGATATGGAGTTTGATGATATTACGCAGTTCCACCGGGTGATAGAGGCGATACATCCGATAACTGCGGAGCTGAAGATATATGGAGTATACCGGAAGGGAAGAACGGTGTGAGTGGGGTGGTCCAACAAACGAAGGAACAGTATAAAATTGTATACATGAAAACGGCCAAGAGACTGGAAGGTATCGGAGAATATTATTTCTCACAGAAGCTGAGGGAGATCGACGAGCTGAACAAGCAGGGGAAGAACGTGATCAACCTGGGTATTGGAAGCCCTGACCTGCCGCCGCATCCGGATGTGATCCGGGTATTGCAGGAGGAAAGCGCGAAGCCCAATGTACATGGGTACCAATCATATAAGGGATCACCTCTCCTGCGTGGCGCGATCGCTGCCTGGTATAGCAAGTGGTACGGAGTAGAGCTCAACCCGGATACGGAGATACTGCCGCTGATCGGCTCCAAGGAAGGGATCATGCATATCTGTATGACCTATCTGAACGAGGGCGACGGGGCGTTGGTGCCGAATCCCGGTTACCCGACGTATCGGAGTGCGGTGAAGCTGGCCGGCGGGGAGTGCGTGGAATATGCGCTGACGGAGGCCGGAGGGTGGTATCCTGATTTTGGTGAGCTGGACAGGGTGGTTCAGCGCCATGGTCGCATCAAGCTGATGTGGGTGAACTATCCGCATATGCCGACGGGACAGCTGCCCGACAAAGGGCTTTTTGAGCGGCTGGTGGCTTTCGGGAAGAAGCACGGGATACTGATCTGTCATGATAACCCGTATAGTTTTATTCTGAATGAGCATCCGATGAGCCTGCTTTCGGTACCAGGTGCGAAGGAGGTCGTGATCGAGCTGAACTCGCTGAGCAAGTCGCAGAATATGGCCGGCTGGCGGGTGGGCTCTTTGGCCGGAGCGAAGGAAAGGATCGACGAGGTTTTACGGTTCAAGAGCAATATGGACAGCGGGATGTTCCTGCCGGTACAGCTGGCGGCGGCGAAGGCTCTGTCGCTGGGGCAGGACTGGTATGACGGTGTCAATGCGGTCTACCGGGAGAGAAGGATGAAGGTGTTCGAGCTGCTGGAGCTGCTTAACTGCGAATTCAGCCGTGCGCAGGTGGGGCTGTTCGTCTGGGCTAAGATACCGGCGAAGCACAAGGATGGATATGCGCTGAGCGATGCCGCGTTGTATGGCGCCGGGGTATTCATAACGCCGGGGGGTATCTTCGGACCTGCCGGAGATGGATACGTGCGGGTGAGCCTGTGCAGTACGGTGGAAAAATTAAGGGAAAGCATTGACAGATTAAAAAAGGCGGGAAATGTTTGATTCTATTACTATAGTTGGCGTGGGGCTGATCAGCGGCAGCTTTAGCCTAGCGCTGAAGGATAAAGGGCTGGTAAAGAACGTTATAGGCGTTAGCCGGACCAAGGCGAGCCTGGACAAGGCGTTGGAACTGGGTTTGATCGATGAGGCCCTTCCGCTGGAAGAGGCGGTAAAGAAGAGTGACCTGATCTACGTCGCTATTCCGGTGGATGTCACGGTGCCGGTGATGCGAACCATCATGGATCTGATCACGGACAGGCAGGTGGTGACAGATGCGGGGTCGACCAAGCAGGCGCTTTGCGATAGCCTGGCGGATCACCCGATGCGGAGCCGGTTCGTGGCGGCGCACCCGATGTGGGGTACGGAATACAGCGGGCCTGAGGCCGCGGTACACAATGCGTTCGCCGGTCGCAGCTGCGTGATCTGTGAGAAGGAGAAAAGCGCCGTCGACGCTTTGGATATGATCGAGGGATTGTACCGGGACATGGGGATGCATATGGTGTATATGGATGCCGACAGCCATGATATGCACGCGGCATATATCAGTCATATCTCGCATATCACGTCCTTTGCGCTGGCGAATACGGTACTGGAGAAGGAGAAGGAGGAGAGCGCGATCTTTGAGTTGGCGGGGGGTGGTTTTGAGAGCACGGTGCGGCTTGCGAAGAGCAGCCCGGCCATGTGGCTGCCCATTTTTATGCAGAACAGGGAGAACGTGCTGGACGTGCTGAACGAGCATATCAGCCAGCTGCGGAAGTTCAAGGCCTGCCTGGAGAAGGAGAATGCGGATTATCTGAGAGAATTAATGGAAAATGCCAATAAGATCAGGCGGATTATCAAATAGTTGCATGTTAACAAAAACCGGTGTCTCAACGGCAAATAACGTACCTTTGCGGCAAATTTCAACACTATATGACGACATTTGACGGGTTAGGACTGGACCCCAGGTTAGTACAGGCTACAGACGCGCTGGGGTTTAAGCAACCGACACCCATACAGGAGCAGGCAATTCCTGTATTATTAAGCGGAACGAAGGACCTCGTAGGACTGGCACAGACCGGAACGGGAAAGACTGCGGCTTTTGGCCTGCCGCTGCTGCAATTGGTGGATGCAGCTCAAAAACATCCCCAGGCGTTGGTGGTATGTCCTACGCGTGAATTATGTCTGCAGATCGTCAACGAGCTGGAGCTATTCAAGAAATTCATACCCGGGATGCATGTACTCGCCGTTTATGGCGGGACGTCCATCGGGTTGCAGATAAGGGATCTGAGGAGAGGGATACAGATCGTGGTCGCTACGCCGGGACGGCTGATCGATCTGATCGAGAGGAAGGCGATCAACCTGGAGCAGATCAGCTATGTGGTGCTGGACGAGGCGGATGAGATGCTGAACATGGGCTTCCAGGACGATATAGAGTTCATTTTGCAGAATACGCCCAAGCGGGATGCGACCTGGCTGTTCAGTGCGACGATGCCGCCGGAGATACGCCGGGTGAGCAAGAAGTACATGCAGAGCCCGATGGAGATCACGGTCGGGAAGGTGAACACGGCGAACAAGAACATCGATCACCAGTACTACGTGACATCTGCTCATCAGCGTTATGAAACGCTGAAACGGATCATCGACTTCAATCCGGGTATCTATGGGATCATCTTTACGCGTACCAAGCTGGATGCGCAGAACATCGCCGAGAAGCTGACCCGTGAAGGATACGATATTGACGCACTGCATGGCGACCTGACGCAGCAGCAGCGGGACAAGGTGATGGGTGAGTTCAGGGATAAGACGTTGCAGCTGCTGATCGCGACGGATGTGGCAGCACGTGGTATCGACGTGAAGGAGATAACGCATGTTATCAACTACGAATTGCCGGACGACGTAGAAGTATATACGCACCGCAGCGGTCGTACGGGAAGGGCCGGCAGCACGGGGATCGCGCTTTCTATTGTACACAGCCGGGAGATCGGCAAGCTGAGGCAGATAGAGCGGATCGTCCAGTCGCAGTTCCATAAAATGGAGATCCCGAGCGGGAAGGATGTTTGTCGGAAACAGTTTTTTCACTTTATGGACAAGCTGTTGCAGACGGATATCAGCCATGGGGATTATGAGACCTATGTTCCGATGCTGGCGGAGAAGTTCGCCGACGTGACCAAGGAAGAAGTGCTGAAAAGGGTCGCGGCAATGGAGTTCGACCGGTTCCTGAAGTACTATGAGAATGCCGAAGACCTGAACGTGCGCGAGCGCAGCCGGGATACGGGACGGGAAAGAGGAGCTCCGCGCGAGCGGAACTTCAACCGGGTGGACGAAGGCGTCCGGGGACGTGGCGCCAGGGAATTCAATGGCAACGGAGATATGACTAAGCTATTTGTCAACCTGGGGACGAAGGATGGATTTTATAAGGCCAGCTTTCTGCAGTTCATCCTCGATATGAGCGATCTGCGGAAGGAGGTGCTGGGCCGGATAGATATGAAAGAGATGAACAGCTGGATCGAGATCGACAGGAAGGCGGCGGCGCAGATGATCAGAGCGATCGACGGGAAGAATTACAAGGGACGGCGCATACGAATGAACGACGCAAATTCGAGATAATAAAATATATAAATTTTCACTTGTTATGGAAGCAACAGCAGCAAAAAGTGCGAAGGAAGTTGTCCAGGCTGCCTGGAACAAACGCCCCTTGATCATTTCCGGTCCCTGCAGCGCGGAGACCGAGGAACAGACCGTGGAAACGGTGGTTCGCCTGGCAAAAACCGGTAAAGTAGACATCGTTCGTGCCGGTATCTGGAAGCCGCGTACCCGTCCCGGTAGTTTTGAGGGCATTGGAACGAAGGGTTTGCCCTGGTTGCAGCAAGCCAAGAAGCTCACGGGGCTGCCGGTTGCGATAGAAGTTGCTACCGCCAAACAAGTTGAAGATGCATTGCATTTTGATGTAGACGTACTCTGGATCGGTGCCCGTACGACGGTGAATCCGTTCAGCGTACAGGAAGTGGCCGATGCCCTGCGTGGCGCGGATGTGCCGGTGCTGATCAAGAATCCGATCAACCCCGATATCGAGCTGTGGACGGGTGCTGTGGAGAGGGTCGCCAAGGCGGGTATCTCGCAGATAGGCCTGATCCACCGTGGCTTCAGCAGCTATGGCAATACGGAATACCGGAATGCGCCGATGTGGCATCTGGCGATCGAGATGAAGCGCCGTACACCGGGGCTGATGATGATCAATGACCCCTCGCATATCAGCGGCCGCCGCGATATCCTGCTGGACGTTGCGCAGAAGGCGATCGACCTGGATATGGACGGACTGATCATCGAGACGCATATCGATCCTGACAAAGCATGGAGCGATGCCAAGCAGCAGATCACGCCCGAGCGGCTGGCAGAGCTGCTGGACAGCATCAAGTGGAGGCATGAGACGACTACGGAGAAGGCATTCATCGACGCGCTCGACAAGCTGCGTGAGCAGATCAACCACATCGACGACGAACTGATCCAGCTGCTGGGTCAGCGTATGAAGATCGCCGACCAGATCGGGAAGTACAAGAAGGACAACAATATTACGATCCTTCAGACCAACCGCTGGAATGCCATCCTGGAAAAGGCTTTCGCCAAGGGCGACAAGCTGAATCTTTCCAAAGAATTCATCACCAAGTATTATGACGCGGTGCATATGGAGTCCATCAATCACCAGAACAAGATCATGAATAGCTAGTCCATCCCATGGTCTATCTCTTTGTCCATGTGATCTGGTCTGTTCGCCGGCGGGAATCTCTGTTGAGCAAGCCGGTGAGGAGGGTATTGTTCCCACATTTACAAAAGGAATGGGAGGAGAAGGGGATCCGTATCTTGGCGCTGAATGGCGTGGAGGATCATGTGCACTGTCTTGTACAGCTGTTGCCTTCCCAGAACCTGCTACAGGTGCTGAAAAGCATCCGGGTTTCGGCGGCGGCGTGGATCAACGAAAGCAAGCTGCTGAGCCTGCCCGGTGAGCTGGAATGGGAGGAGGATTTCTGGGCCGCTTCGGTGAGTCCCAGTGGGGTAAAGCAGGTTGTCGAGTACATCGGGAAACAGGAAGAGTATCACAAAACGAAGACGCTGGAGAATGAATTAGAGATTTTTAAGAGCTATAAAGAAGGTTAACATGAATAAGCTGCAGTACAAATTTTCCGGTAAGACGACTACCTATTATTTCGATGGGGACTTTGCGTACCTGGAGAAGCTGGTCGACAAGTCCAATGCGGTGATCATTACCGACGAGCATATATTTTCCGCTCAGCAGAAACGGTTTGGTGGTTGGAATACGATCGTCATCAGCGCCGGAGAGTCTTTTAAAGTTCAGGCGACGGTGGATTCGATCATTGAACAGCTGATCGAATTCGGGGCCGACCGGAAGACATTCCTGGTGGGTGTCGGAGGCGGCGTCGTGACGGATATCACGGGCTATGTAGCGGCGATCTATATGCGCGGTGTGTCCTTTGGATTTATACCGACATCGGTGCTGGCGATGGTGGATGCTTCGATCGGTGGGAAGAATGGGATCGACGTTGGGGTATATAAGAATTTAGTGGGAACGATCCGTCAGCCGCAATTCCTGCTGTATGATTACAGCCTGCTGAAGACCCTGCCGAAAGACGAATGGGTGAATGGTTTTGCGGAGATCATCAAGCATGCGGCGATCAAGGATGCCGCGCTGTTCAGGGAGCTGGAGAAGAACAAGCTGACGACCTATCAGAAGGATAAGGCTGCGCTGGCGAAGCTGATCCGTAAGAATGTGGCTATCAAGTCTGCGGTAGTGGAAAAGGATGAGTTCGAACATGGGGAAAGGCGGCTGCTGAATTTCGGGCATACGCTGGGGCATGCGATCGAGAATCTGTATGAGCTGTCGCATGGGCAGGCTATTTCGATCGGGATGGTAGCGGCGTGTATGATCTCGGAGGAGTTTACGGCTTTTAAGGAGACGGACCGGGTGATGGCGGTGCTGAAGAAATATGGACTGCCGACGCTGGCGGAGTTCAATCCGAGGGAGGTGATGGCTGTATTGCGGATGGACAAGAAGAAGGTGAAGGACTCGATGAACTACATTTTATTGAATAAGATCGGGCAGGGTGTTGTAAAGCTGATACCGATAAATGAGCTGGATAAATTGTTACAATCAATAATAACTGCGCGTTAATGATAAAGACTGTTAAGCCTTCGGGGCTTATAGGGACTATTTTGGCGCCGGCTTCCAAGAGCAGTATGCAGCGGGCTTGTGCGGCTGCGCTGCTGCGTGTAGGTGAGACGGTGATCCGGCATCCGGGACATTCGAATGATGACAAGGCTGCGCTGCGTGTTATACAGGCGCTGGGAGCAGCGGTGGCAGAACTGGAGGATGGGAGCCTGAGGGTGAAGAGTGCGGGAGTGAAGGCTTCTGCCGGACTGGAAGTGAATTGCGGAGAGAGTGGACTGGGTTTGAGAATGTTTGCTCCTATTATGGGGTTGAGCGACCAGGTGATAAAGGTGCGTGGAGAGGGAAGTCTGGTGACGCGGCCGATGGATTTTTTTGATGAGATATTTCCGGAGCTGGGGATCAAGGTTGTCTCGAATGGCGGCAAGCTGCCGTTGGAGATACAGGGGCCGTTGAAGCCTCAGGACATTACGATCGATGGTTCGCTCAGCTCTCAATTCCTGACAGGATTGTTGTTTGCCTACGCGGCTTCGGGGGCAAGCGGGGTCGGGATCAGGGTGAATAATTTGAAGAGCAAGCCCTATATCGATCTTACGCTGGCTGTTATGTCGGCGTTTGGCTGGAAAGTGGAGAACAGGAACTATGAGGATTTCTATTTTGCCGGCAGGGGTGCTGCTCCCGCGGTTGTGGAGTATACGGTGGAAGGGGACTGGAGCGGCGGCGCCTTTTTGCTGGTTGCGGGGGCAGTGGCGGGTCCGATCACTGTGATGGGATTGGATGAACGAAGCACGCAGGCTGACAAAGCAATATTGCGGGCGTTGAAAGACTGTGGAGCTCAGCTGGATATGGAGGGAGGTGATATCGTGGTGGGGCCCGGGGCATTGAAGGCGTTTGAATTTGATGCGACTGACTGTCCCGATCTTTTTCCGCCGCTGGTGGCGCTGGCGGCCTATTGTGAGGGGGTAACGGTCATCCGTGGGGTAAGCCGGCTCGCACATAAGGAGAGCAACCGGGGTCTGACCTTGCAGGATGAGTTTGGGAAGATGGGCGTCGTGATCGAATTGGATGGGGACATCATGAGCGTGCATGGCGGCCCGCTGAGCGGGGCGACGGTGCATTCCCGGCATGATCATCGGATCGCGATGGCTTGTGCGGTCGCTGCCCTGAGGGCGGATGGGCCGGTGACGATCGAGGAGGCTGAGGCCATCAATAAGTCTTATCCTGATTTTTATGAAGATCTGAAATTACTGGGAGGAAAGCTATGAATAGTATCGGCCGACTGTTCCGCGTGAATATATTTGGGGAATCCCATGGCGAGAGCGTGGGAGTGAATATCGATGGGTGTCCTGCGGGTATCCCGCTGGTGCCGGAGGATTTTCTGCCTGACCTGGAGCGGCGCAAAGGGGGAATGCAGAAAGGGACGACGCCCCGCAAGGAGGACGACCTGCCCATTTTTAAGAGTGGATTGTTCAATGGATATTCAACGGGTGCTCCGGTCACGATACTGTTCGAGAACAACAATACGCGGAGCGGAGACTACGAGAAGCAGCGGGCGGTGCCCAGGCCCGGTCATGCCGATTTTGTGGCGCACCGGAAGTTTGGGGGCTTTGAGGACTACCGGGGCGGGGGATCGTTTTCGGCCCGGCTGACGGTGGGCCTGGTGGCTGCGGGGGTTATTGCAAAGAAAATATTGGGAGAAGTCAGGATAGAGTCTTCTATACTGGAGATTGGCGGCGAAGCCGATCTGGACAAGGGGTTGCAAAAGGCCATCGAGGCAAAGGACTCTATAGGCGGGATTGTGGAGTGTCGGGTCAGTGGATTGCCGGTGGGGCTGGGTGAGCCTTTCTGGGATTCTGTCGAGTCGCTGCTGAGCCATGCGGCCTTTGCCATCCCCGCGGTGCGGGGTGTGGAGTTCGGGACGGGTTTTGCGGCGGCGAGGATGTTTGGCAGTCAGCATAATGACGCCATCGAAGACCTGGAGGGGCATACGAGGACCAATCATGCCGGTGGAGTAGTAGGGGGGATCACCAATGGGAACGAGCTGGTGTACAGAATAGCGATAAAGCCGACATCATCCACCCCGAAGGAGCAGAAGACGCTGAACTGGGAGACGGGGGAGCAGGAGATCTTCTCGGTCAAGGGGCGTCATGATCTATGTGTGGCGTTGCGCGCGCCGGTGATACTGGAGGCGATGACGGCCATTGTGCTGGCCGATCTTTTGCTATTGGAGCAGGGAGCCCGGAGGGTTTGGGGGAAGGAATAAGGGTGGAGCAGGGATTGGAGGTGGTAATTGGAAATATAAGGTTGTTATATTATATTGAGACACATATGAATCTCCCTAAGCGTATCGTTCTGGTATTATTCCCTGTCGTATTGGTAGTGTTTTTGATCTCTTGTCAGGATCGTTCCCGCAAGGATGGTAACGAGGAAAAGAAGACTGCGCCTGCAGCAGAGATCAGGGGAGGAACGGACCTGAAGAGCATGCTTGCATTTGCCGCCGACAATGGCGACAAACTGGCGGATTCCTCGGCGCTTCTTTACCGGAAGCTGGTCGCCAATATATACGACAGCAATGGCTATACTGCTATCTGGAGCAACAATAAGCGTTGGAAGCCGGTAGCGGATAGTCTTTTTGCCTTCATCGACAGCTGTAAATACTATGGGCTGTTCCCTTCCGACTATCATTATGGTCCCCTTTCATTTATAGAACGTGTTGTACGGGAAGATACGCTGGCGAGGAAGAATGCCGCGCTCTGGACCCGGGCTGATCTGCTGCTGACCGATGCTTTTTTTATGCTGGTGAAACATCTCAAGCAGGGGCGGCTGGACTATGATAGCGTGACGCTGAGAAAGGATTCGGTGCTGTCGGATACGGTATATACACAGGCGCTAGCGAAGGCTTTAGACATGAGAGTTGTGGCGGGAGCGTTACAGCAGCTGGAGCCGAAGCATTTTAAATATGATTCACTGAAGACCTATCTGAGGGAGTGGCTGGGCACGGCGCATTTCAAGCCGCTGACCTGGGTGGAATATCCCTTCAAGGATTCGGCGGTCTTCTACAATTCGCTGGTGACGCGGCTGCGGGAGTCGGGATATGTGGACTCCGCCATGACGCCGGCTGATACGGCGAAGCTGGCTGCGGCGATAAGGAATTACCAGACGAACAATAAACTAAGGGTAACGGGCAGGCCTACCTCGGAGATGGTGACCATGATGAATAACTCGGACTGGGAGAAGTTCAAGCGGATCGCTATCACAATGGACCGTTACAAGCTGTTGCCGGATAGCCTGCCGAAGACCTATGTATGGGTGAACCTGCCGTCATTCCAGCTGCAGGTGATCGACTCCGATACAGTAGTGTTTGAGTCGAAGGTCATCGTGGGAGCGCCCAAGACGAGGACTCCGCAGCTGACCAGCGAGATATCCAATTTTGTGACCTATCCCCAGTGGACCGTACCGATGAGCATTATCATGAAGGAGATGCTGCCGGCCATTAAGAACAATGTTGACTATATCCGGAAGCAGAACCTGATGGTCGTCGATTCGAGGGATAGTGTCAGGGACCCCTTGACGATCAACTGGAAGCGGCTGAATAAGAACAATTTCCCGTACCAGCTGAAGCAGCGCCAGGGGGATGACAATTCCCTTGGGGTGATGAAGTTTAACTTTAGGAATAAATATGATGTTTACCTCCATGACACTAACGGGCGCTGGATGTTCGATAACAAGTTCAGGGCGTTGAGTCATGGCTGTGTGCGGGTGCAGCAGTGGAGGAAGCTGTCGGATTACCTGATCCGGAACGATACGCTGAAATATCATCCGGACACGCTGAAGGCCTGGATCAAGCGGCAGGAGAAGCACACGATATGGGGTTTTGCCAGGGTACCGATCTATCTGCGGTATTTTACCGTGGATGCGAAGAAGGGACATATTGTTTTTTATGATGATATATATGGGGAGGACAAGCAGCTGAGGAATAGATACTTTGCGAATAAGCCAATTATTTAGTTAATTTGTATCTGACGGCCGGTTGTCCGGTATCGGCGGGTGGTCGTCCTTAAATCCATATCCATGTCCAAGAAAATCAGAACGGGTGTACTTGCCTATTTATTACTACCTGTAGCGGTGCTTGGCCGCGAGCAGAAGCCTTCCCGTAATGCCTCCACTCACACCAAGGGTCATCACAAGACAGCAGCTTCGAAAGTACAGTATGGGGTTGCGAGCTATTATGCCAACAAGTTCGAGGGCCGGAAGACCTACACAGACGAGATATTTACGCAGTCAAAGCTGACGGGGGCGAGCAATACGTTGCCGATGCATACCTGGGTGCGGGTGACCAATCTGCACAATGGGAAGACGGTGATCGTGCGTATCAATGACAAGATGCATCCGCGGAACAAGCGGCTGATCGACCTGAGCCGAAGTGCGGCTGAGCGTTTGGGTTATGCCGGTCGTGGATTGACGAAGGTCAGGATCGATGTGTTAGGTAAGAAGAGGCCGGCTGAAGCGGATGAGGAAGATGCGCTGACGAAAGAAGATAAGTGAGGTAAGAGCCTCCGGGAAAAAAATAACCCGGCGCAGTCCTGTGCGCCGGGTTGGGTAGGATCGTTTACTGTTTCATTTTCTTAAACACACTGATGGTGCCGCTTGTAGAAACATGCAGCAGGTAAGAATTTTTCGGACCTGTGACCGTGACGTAATAACATAGTCCATCCTCTATCCCGTCGAATTCGACGGCTTCTATAACGACATATCCTGCATAGTCTTTTTTGAGGTTCATCAGAGCAGGCACGGGCAGGTTGTCTGCGGTGATGAAACGGCTGGTTGCGACGGGGTCTCCTGAAGCATTGTAGAAGGCTTGTAGTCTGAGGCCGTTCCAGATGAAATTGACCTCTGTAAATTGTCCCTTTACCTTGCAATCCACGTTGGTGGCCTGCGGAAATTTTTCCAGGAAATGTTCCATACCTTTGAAGTTAGGTATGGAGGGGCCGTCGGCCTTTGTGACGGATCCGGTAGTGACTGTAGTGGTGTGAGGTGTGACGGGGCCTTTGATGGGTCCGTTATTTGCGAATGTTGTGCCGTAAAAAGTTATTGATAATATAGCGGCAATGATTGTATGTTTCATCGTATCATTTTTGTGAGTTACCAAAAAGTTTTATAATAGCTAGCTGTTTTATATAAGACCAATGGAATGCCAAACAGGTTACAGGATGTAACGTATTGATTGTGAAGAGTAGGCCAGAAGCAGGGTGGGGTGCAGGTGTCCGGAACCGGACGTTTGGTTGTTCGCAAATGGACAGGAGCCGGCCGGAGGTTCCCAAGCGATAGCGAAGGGAACGAACGAGAAGGAGCGTGACGAAGCAGCTCCGACGAAGTTCTCGCGCCGCGGAAGCGGCGCAAACAAATGGCCCCGGTATAGCGCTCGCTTGTGAGCGCGTAGCGGAGGATGTAAGTATTTTAAATTTAAAAAATATAACACACATGAAAGCAAGCATTGGTATCAGCCCGGCGAATCTTCAGGCAGTAGCAACGGAAATGAGCAAGTTATTGGCGGATGAGTTCCTGCTTTATACCAAGACGCGGAATGCGCACTGGAATGTTGAGGGGCCGGATTTTCACACGAAGCATGTTTTTTTTGAAGAGCAGTATGAGAAGCTGGATGACATCATGGACAGCGTAGCAGAGCGGATCCGTCAGCTGGGCCATTATGCGCCGGCCACGCTGAAGAGTTTTTTGAATCTGACGCATCTTACCGAGGTGCTGGATCAGCGAAATGACAGCCTTGCTTTTATCAAGGAGCTGCTGGTCGATCATGAGAACATCATTATTTTCCTGAGGGAGAATATCAACAAGTTCGCAAATGATTACGGTGACGCGGGGACGAGCGATTTTATCACGGGGTTGATGGAGACGCACGAACAGATGGCCTGGTTCTTACGCGCACATCTCGCGTAGGTATTACGCGTGTATGGCGTAAAGCGCCTCTGCGGCCAGATCGAAATTGGAGCCGCCCCTTGCCGGGGCGGTTTTTTTTATTTAAATTCCACTGTAATCCATAAATCATTAAACCTGTCATAATATGACCACTCTTTATCGCCTGGCAAATCAATGCCATACAGCAATCCTCTTCTTTCTTTTTTCCAGCCTTTGTCTTGTTGCCCATTCTCAGTGGTCAACGTCCGATGCGCTGAACAATATACACAACACGAATGTCGGAAATGTCGGTATCGGTACCAGCACGCCGCAATTCAAACTGGATGTTGCGGGGATAGCGAGGGTAGCCGGTACAATGTATTACAGCGGCGATCAGTATCAGACTTCGACTACCCAGGGCAACTGGGATTATTATAATGGTGGGGGCAATGGATGGTATTTCAGGTGGATACAAAACGGGGCGACTGCCATGACACTCAGCATGGGCAACAACCTGCTGCTCGGGTCGACGACGGATGGAGGATACCGTCTGGACGTAACCGGTACTGCCAGGTTCTCGTCCGGTGTCCGGCTGGCGGGGCTTACCAGCGACAATACGCAAACCAAGGTGCTTGTCGGGGACGCGAGCGGGAATTTATTTTTAAGGGACGCTTCAACCCTGGGAAGCGGAGGAGGGACTGCCGGATGGTCCTTAACGGGGAATACCGCGGTTAATCCGGCTACGACATTTTTGGGTACGACAGATAATTCGCCTTTTGCCTTGCGGACGAATAATACAGACCGGCTACGGATCGACGGAGCGGGGAATGTGGGTATCGGCACCACAACCCCCAGGACGACATTGGACGTGAATGGGTCCTTTTACCTGGCCCGGCCGGCTGCGATGGTAAATACCGAAAGTACTATCGGAATACCCACCGGCTCTTTGCTGGGAATTGCACCTTCCAATATGTCTGCTTCCAACCCCGGCTATGTGAATTTCCTTTTTCCCGATAACAACTCCTTCCGCATCGGGACCAATTACGACGGGCACCTTGGTAGTCCCACTTACCCGGACATACAATTCGGGAGATATGTTGGCGATGCCTACATGACGATCAAAGACGGAGGAAATGTCCTGATCGGGAAAATCTCCCAAACAAACACCTCTTACAAACTGGATGTCAATGGCACCGCGCGGATAACCAAGATAGTCGTAAACAGCACGGGTGCGGACTTCGTCTTTGATCGGGGGTACCATTTGCCCTCTCTGCCCAACCTTGAGCGGTACGTCCGTCGCGAACACCATTTACCCGGTATACCTGCTGCAGCTGAAATGCAGAAAGAAGGAGCAGATATCGGAGACAACCAAACAAAATTACTGGCGAAAGTGGAAGAGCTGACGCTGTACATCATCGAGCAGAACAAGCAGATCGCGGCTCAGAATGAGCGGATCGATGCATTGACGACCCGGCTGAAGAAACTGGAAGGCAAATAAGGATGATATTAATCTTGCCTGTTGCTATTCCTTCTTTTTACCGCCGAAGAGACGTTTGAAAAACCCTTCTTTTTTCTTTGGGGGCTCTTGCTGAGATTTGGTATCTGTTACCGTGATCTTGACGGAGCCCTCTTTGCTTTCCTTTTGGTGGGTAGCTTCTTTCAGGATCTTTTGTTCTTCGGGGGATAATTTAGAGTCGACGGGAACGGTCGGTGCGCTGGTATCGAGGTACTGGTTAGCGCGGCCACTGCCCAGGTTGGCTCCTTCGGCGCCGGGAGGCGGAGTCTTTTCAATGAGGTTCATGTAATCATACATCATTTCGCGGCGCATATTCTCCGGCTGGATGAATTTGGCGTTGCGTTCGATGCCGAGGGTCTTATCTGTAAGCACTTTGGCGTAGAAGTATTCCCAGATGGGGCGGGCTGCCTGTGCGCCATAGCCGAGGCCGCCTTCGAGGTGGATGAAACGGTCGTCACAGCCGATCCATGCGCCGGCCATCAGCTGGGGGATATAGCCCATGAACCAGGCGTCGGAGTTGTCGTTGGTGGTGCCTGTCTTGCCGCCCATTTCGGCTACGCCGAGGCGGTTGCGGAGGCCGGCAGCAGTACCGAAGTCGACGGGGCCCTGCATCATGCGGGCCATGGTATAGGCGGTGGCCTGGCTGATGACCTCTTTGCGTTTGGTATCGAAGCGATCGAGCACGTTACCGTTCTTGTCCTCGATGCGCGAAATATAATAGGGCATTGTGCTGAATCCGCCGGAGGGGAACATCGTATAACCCCACATCACCTCGAAGAGCGAGAGGTCGCAGGCGCCGAGGGCCATGGAGGGGTAGGGATCGATCTTTGTGGGGATGCCGATCTGTTTGATGTAGTCGGCGAATCTCTTTGGTCCCACCTGTTTCATAATATATGCGGCGACGCCATTGACCGACCATGCCAGGCCGTTAGCCATGGTCATGGAGCCTCCTTCGTATTTATCCATTCGGGCTGGGACGTTGCCGAAGCCTGGGAAATACTGCTGGCTGGTCGTGCACATCGTCTCCGGGGTCATGTTATAGTCTTCGATGCCCAGGGAATAGAGGAAGGGTTTGATGGCGCTGCCGACCTGGCGTTTGGTATTGATATTGACGTGGTCGTATTTATAGGTCTTGAAGTCGATGCCGCCTACCCATGCTTTTACTGCTCCCGTTACCGGATCCATCACCATGAATGCCGTTTGAAGCATGGCCTGGCTGTATTTGATGGAGTCCATGGGGGTCATGACCGTGTCTTTTTCCCTTTTGCTGTTCCAGGCGAAGACCTTCATGGCGACGGGGTGGAAGAATGTCTTGCGTATCTCGGCGTCGGTGAGGCCGTCGTCTTCGAGGCTGTGCCAGCGGTCGCTGTTGTGCATGGCGGCTTCGAGGACGTTCATGTGCTCTTTCCAGATGGTGCCTTTGCGGATGCTGTATTGGGAGGCGAGGGCGCGTTGCAGGATGGGCAGCTGTTTGGCGACGGCTTCGTCGGCGTAGAGCTGCATGCGCGGGTTGATGGTCGTATAGATCTTGAGGCCGTCCTGGTAGAGGTTATAGGGTTCGCCGGTGGCGGGGTTCTTGTGCTCTTTGCACCATTTCTGGAGGTCGCTGCGGAGAACGTCCCGGAAATAGGGCGCGAGGCCGTTGTTCTCGTCGACCTTTTTGTAGTTGCTGAGGTCGATGGGGCGGACCTTCAGCTTGGCGTAGTCGGCGGCGGTGAGATAATTATTCTTGACCATCTGGCCCATGACGGTGTTGCGTCTTTCGATGGCCATTTTGGGGTTTCTGCGTGGATTGTAGATCGTATTGCCCTTGAGCATGCCGATGAGGACGGCGGCTTCGTCGACGTTGAGGCGGTCTGGTTCTTTCTGGAAGAAGGTGCGGGCGGCGTTGCGGATGCCGTAGATATTGTCGCCGAAGGGGACTTCGTTGAGGTAGAGGGCGAGTATCTCCTGTTTGGTGAAGTTGCGTTCGAGCTTGATCGCGATGATCCATTCCTTGAGCTTTTCGATGCCGCGGCGGGCGAAGTTCTTAGAGCCCTGGTCGAGAAGGTTCTTGGCGAGCTGCTGGCTGATGGTGCTGCCGCCGCCGTCTCGGCCGAGCTTGAGTACGGCGCGCATGACGGAGAAGCCGTCGATGCCGGAGTGGTCGTAGAATCGTTCGTCTTCGGTAGCGACGAGGGCGTTGACGACGTTGGGAGAGATGTCTTTGAACTCGACGTTGCTTCGGTTGCCTTTGTCCTTATAGTATTTCCCCATGGGGGTGCCGTCTTCGGCGAAGACTTCGGTGGCGAGGGTGATGGAGGGGTTTTCGAGCTCTTTCAGGGAGGGGAGGGAGCCGAAGACGCCTAAATTGATGAGAACCAGGAATAGGATAAAGGCCCCCAGTGTATAGAAAAAGAACTTCCAGAAAATACGGACGAATTTATTCGCAGACGACATGGCGCAATTTAATGATTTAGTTGTTGTTGCCGGGGGTAGGGGGAGCCGGCGGTTTGTTAAAATTTTCCGGGATAGGCTGCCTGGAGGAATTTCCTGTAGGCGGACAAATCCTTGTTGTTCAATAACAGATCAAGGTTGGGGCCGGATATGATCAGGAAACTGTATTTGCCGGCTGGCAGCCAGGGGACGATCTGTCTGGGCGCCAGGGCTTTGGCTTTTTGCAGGTAGTCGAGGGCGTCATTGGCGTTCCCGAAATTTCCGATGACGACCATTTTGAGGCTGTCTGAGAGGTCTGAGCTGTTTGTCGTCAGCTGCTGGCTGTAATATTCTTCTGTATTATAGCGGCTGAAGGCGTTTTTGGTCTCATTCACATAGACAGGGTCCACCTTATTCAGGACGATGGCCACCGAATGGGGCTTGTCGGGAGTAAGGGAGAAGACCGAATTAAGAGAACGCAAATTTGCGGCCAATCGGTCCGCGGAGTCTTTTATTCTTGCCATGACGGCGTTGAGGGAGTCAGTTTTACGCCGGATGGCTGCGGCCTGGGCCGAGTCGTTGCTCGCCTTGACCGCGGCAGTCTTCAGGGAGTCCTGGAGCTGGCGTAGCTGGCTCATGCGGCTGGAATCCATGACGATCTTGTTCATGCCGGCCGAGTCTGCCTTGACCTTGTCGATACCGGCACCGGGTTTGCCTGCGTCCGGCTTGTTCCTTACGAGCATGTTGGAGTCGTTGCGAACCAGCCGGGGTCTGTTGTCGGGCGCCGGCGCGGGCTTGGTATTGTCTACGACGATGGAGTCGTCGTCCTTGGCGCGTCTGACCTCTAGCCGGGTGAGGTAGTCCTCGATCTCCCTGCGGCGGTTGAGGACGTCGAGCAGGTTGGCGGCTTTGGCGGCCATCGGTGTCTTGGGCCATTTCGACTGGATGGTAGTCAGGATCGATTTGGCCTGCGGGTCCTGGCGGACGCGGATGAGGTAGACGGATTCGATATAGAGCAGCTGCGGCGTCCAGTATTTGTCGCCGTACAGGCTGTCGGCGGCTCTTTTCTGGGATTCGGCCTCGTCGAACCGCCCTTCGATATAATTCAGATAGATCTTTTCGTATTGGTGGGTCGCGTTCACCTTGAGACTGCCGGAAGCCTCGAGTGTGGAGTCGGGGTTGGCGGCGCGGGTGGTGAGGGGCCCTCCGGGATATTTTTGTTTGAGGCGTTCGAGGATACGGGCGGCATTGGCCTCGTCGCCTAATTTCTTATAACAGTAGTACATGTTGAACAAGATATCCTGTTCTTTTTTGGTCTCGGGGAATTTTATCAGCAGGCTGTCATAGGTATTGACGGCGGAGAGATAGTCGGGAACGCCTTCCTGGAAGGTTTTGGCCATCGTAAAGAGGGCCGTCTCTATCGAGTCCATCGAGTGCTGCATCTTTTCCTGCGTCAGCGGGAGGTTGCCCAGTAAAGTTTTGAAGTCGATGACATTGGAGGCTCCTGGAGTCAGGGTATTGGGGACGAGCGGGCCCTGCTGGCCTGGTCTTGGGGCGCCACCGCCGCCGAGTTTCATGGCGGAGGATATCTGCCAGTTGTCGACGTTGGGCCGGTTGCCCCATTTAGTCTTGAAGTCGGTATAGCCTTTCGCTTTTAGCGAGGGGTTGTTGAAGTACCAGTCGGAAGTGCCCGAGCTGGACTTGAACATATCGGAGTTGGCTGCGTTGTTGCCGCCGGTTAGGTTACTATTGAACGTGCTGTCGGCCTCGTCGTGGAGGCCCTGCTGCCGGCGAAGGGCTCTGACCAGCTTCTTGATATAGGCGTCGCGCTGTGCGGCGGGCATGGCGGCGATGCGCTGGAGGCTGTCCTGGCGGTCGATCACCTGCAGCTGAGCGACGATGACGGCGAGGGCGGCCTTGCGGTCGGGAAGCCAGCTGATGTCTCCGAGGGAGGAGGCGTCGATTGGGCCGATGGTAAGGCTGTCGTAGTAGTTCTTGGCGGCGCGGTATTTTTTCTCTTCGAAGGAGATGTTGGCCAGCTGGAGGAAGGACCTGTTGCGCTGGAGGCTGTTAGCCTGCGAGGTATAGCGGGTGCTTAGCAGGAGGAAGCTCTCTGCGCCGGGCTTGTTGTTCCTTTCGAGCTCCATCTGTGCGGCCGTATAATAAATAATATCGCGGTAGGACTCGTAGCGGTCGCGGTGGGCCATGTGTACGAGGGCCTGTATGTTTCGGGCGATGAAGTCTTCGCCGCCTTCTTTGTTCTGGCGGATGGCGTTGAGGCGGGCGTATATCTCGAGGACCGGGTTATAGGTATGGTTGATGGTCCGTTCATAGAATGTTCTGGCGTTGACGGACTGGCCGACGCGTTCGTAGAGCTGGGCGATGAGGTATTCCCAGCGGGCGACCTCTTCGTGGTTGGCTGCGGCGGGCAGGGCCTTTTCCAGGTAGATGGCGGCGCTGTCGTAGATGGATTTCCGGTAGAACCAGAGTGCCCGTACTTCGTTGAGGCTGGGTTCGAGCCGGGCGGGAAATTCCGGGTCGTGGCCCAGGACCTCGATCAGGGCCGAGGCCTCGCCGTATTTCTCCTGGGCGATGTAGTTGCGTACCTTCCATACCAGGGCGTCGTTGCGGCTGGGCGGGAGGGATAGGGCTCGCTGGACGAGGTTCCTTTTCTCGACGGTGGAGACGATATTGGCGTTGCCGCCTTCGTCGGCGTTGGCGTTGCTGCCGATGGGCTTGTCGTAGCCGTCGCTTTCTTTAGGGGCGAAGGCGTAGTTAGTGAACTGGAGGGTGATATAGGCCGAATCGAAGTCTTTTTTGAAGTAGTAGGTCTGACCGATCAGCAGGTAGAGGTTGTCGATCCAGTCGTTGCGGGTATCGTGGATGAGGATGCCGGCGGTACATTTATAGATAATGGAGTCGAGCTCTCTTTTTTGGGAGAGGGTAGCGTCGAGGGTATAGTTATAGAACGGGAGCAGGAGGGTGTAGTCGTCGCGGAACTGGGCCTTGGCCCGTTCGAGGATCATCCGGAGCTTTTCCTTGGCGTTCCACCAGTAGTTGTAGTGGGTGATGGTGTTCTGGATGAAGCGGCGGCCTTTTTTGAATTTCTTGCCGTTGTTGGATTTTTCGGACGCCAGGGTCCTGTTTTCGAATTTTTTGGGTTTTACGAGGGTATAGTCAACGCCAACCTGGCCCGAGGAGCTCAGGTAAATAAATGAAAATACCATTAAAAGTATTGTCCTGATGTAGGTCACCAATATCCCTTTTTCGATTGCCCGCAAAACTACGTGTCATGTCCCGAATATAAACTCAAAAATGCGCCAAATATTTTGTTATCTTTATGGCAATCAAGTCCAATTTATCCAATATGGCCAAATTCGATGCCAATTCTACCTTAAAACGTCTCCAAAACCGGTATAGACTGGTGGTAATGAACGATGATACGTATGAAGAGGTAGTGACTTTCAAGCTTTCCCGCCTAAGCGTTTACACTGTTCTCTGCACGATATTTGTATTGTTGACCGGGCTGACCGTGGCGTTGATCGTTTTTACGCCGCTGAAGCTGTATATTCCCGGATATGGGGATGTGAATAACACGAAGGACCTGCGTGAACTAAAAATACGTACGGATTCGTTAGAGCAGGAGGTGAGGTATAAGGATCAGTATCTGCAGAGTATCCGGAGTGTGTTGCAGGGGAATACGACCGTGAAGCTGGATACGAGCACGTTGAGCATACCGAAGCCGGAGAAGAGTACGGATTAGGGGAGGCGCGGCCCGGAGGGAGGACTGATGAGAGGTGAATGTGGCCGGGGGCCGATGATGGGAGAAATCTAATACCAAGGAAAACACACTAAAATCCATATTTATGTTTAACGGCAAGACTAAATCTGATAATCTCAACTTCACTGTGGGCGGAGATGCGCCCGTCAGCGCAAGCGCGAGCCTGATCGGCGCGGGAACTACCATGAAAGGCGATATCACCAGCAACGGTGACCTGCGTATTGACGGCACCCTGGTTGGTAATATCCATTGTTCTGCCAAGGTTGTAATTGGCGCCAATGGCGTGGTTCAGGGAGATATCAATGGGCAGACGGCCGATATCATGGGTAAGATAACGGGGACCATCAAGGTGAAGGACCTGTTGCAGCTGAAGGGTGGAAGCCTGGTGAACGGAAATATCCAGGCGACCAAGCTGCAGATCGAGCCTACGGCCAACTTCAACGGTGAGTGTCATATGACCCCAGCTGCTGTGACCAGCGCTCCCTCGGGTAATGGCAAGCCCGCTGATGTAAAAAAGGAAGTTAAACACGCAGAAATTGCCCCCGCGGGATAATGCGACTAACAATAAGGGTGATGGCGCAGATGGCGACCGTACCGGCGGCAACTCAGCTGACCGGCGTCGCGAGCTGATGCGATATGCGGGGTTGTCGTCCGAAGTGGCGGCCTCGATAGGGATTGCCGTACTCCTGGGTGTCAAAGCGGATAAATGGCTGAAGGTTTCTTTTCCAATCCTTTCCTGGTGCTTACCTTTGCTGGTAATTGTGGTTTTAATTATCAATCTGATCAAAGAAGGTTCTGGGAAAAACAATGGGAAATAAGGAAAAGACAGGCGCCGGCAGAGCATTTGCGCCAATCGGGATTATTTTTATTGCAGCCAGTCTTTTTATCTGGCTGGGGCGGGGAGTTCTGGCGGACTGGAAGACGGACCCCCTTGTGCTGGCGGGCGGAAATATTCTTCTCTTTCTGGTGACCTTAATAAGTCAAGTCCTGTATTCCAAGGCCTTGCGCAGCGCCAATGTGCATGCCTTCGTCAGGGTCATGTATGGCAGTCTCCTGATAAAAATGTTGGTTTGTCTGATCGCGACGTTCATCTATGCCTCGATAGCCGGCCGGAGTGTGAACCGGAATGGGGTTATCGGGTGTTTTGTGCTGTATATAGTTTATACTTTTTTTGAGGTGAAGATCCTGATGGGGTTGACGAAGAGCAGGGGGCCGCAGGCCGCCGGAGGCGCGAACCAGGGAAAGCCAGACAATGCCTAAGCAACAAGCTCCATTAGACTATCTCAAGCGCTGGATCCCCGGCGCAGCGGCGCCATTGATACTGGAATACCTTAATCATTACCAGGTCCATCTGACCATCACGCGGGAGCGAAAGAGCGTGCTGGGGGATTACCGGCATGCAACCCGGGACCAGAACCACCGTATCAGCGTCAATGGGAATCTGAACCCCTGGTCTTTCCTGATCACACTGATCCATGAGCTGGCGCACCTGGTGACCTTTATGGAATATGGCAACAGGGTGCAGTCGCACGGGAAGGAGTGGAAGGCGATCTATCGGAAGATGCTGGAAGAGTTCATCAAGCTTTCTATTTTTCCCCCGGATATCCTTGCAGCGTTGAAGAAGAATCTGCACGACTTACCGGCAAGCAGCTGTGCTGATGAGGGGTTGATGCGGGTGCTGCGCGGGTATGACGAGAAGGCGGGCGATCTTCTGCTGGTGGAGCAGATCCCGGAGGGGGCTTGTTTCAGCCTGGAGGACAATCGTGTATTCCGAAAAGGAAAAAAATTGAGAAAAAGATTCCAATGTATGGAACTAGCCACGGGAAAATTGTATCTTTTCAGTCCGATCTACGAAGTGAGACCAGCATCGTAGGTAGTCTCCCCTTATCATAGCCCTCGCTGTTACCTGATCCATTGAATGTGAAGTAATCTGACAGACTTATTCGTCTCTTGTTGAAAGATTCGTTGAACTGTTGATCATAGCCCGTTTTTAATTCGACCTAGATTTTTTTTAACATCCAGATGGAGCAGCCATGGTGACCGGTATTGCCCATTGGGGCGTCAAGATAGTGGAAACCGAATTTTTCATAGATGGCCATGGCTTTCTGTAATTCGGGCATTGTCTCGATATACACCTGTTCATATCCGTAGTCGCGGGCGAAGAATAACGATCGCTCGATCAGCTGTTTGCCCAGCCCCTTGCCTCTTGCCATCGGGGTGAGGTACATCTTTACCAGCTCACATGTTCCCTGCGGCAACCCGGCAGAGGGGTAGATGCCGCCTCCGCCGGCGATATGGTCGTCGATGAGGCCCACGTGATAGCGGCTGCCCGGCAGCTGAAAGGAGGAGTACATCTCGTCGGTGGCCTTGTCATAGTAGGCGGTGCCGGGTTTGTTGGCTCCGAATTCGGTGAGGGTGTCGCGGATGATCGATGCTATGGCGGGGTTGTCGGCGGGGAGGATCGTTCTTATAAAAATCATACAGCAAAGATATGCAGGCAGCGATTTTGATTTACATTAGGGAATCAATTAACTGACTAAACACTTATCGTATGATCTCTCTGAATCTTATCCTCAGGAAGGGTCACCTTCTGGTGACTGCATTCTTTTTTCTTGCCGTGTCTGGCAAAGCTCAGCAATGGTATGATAATGGTTCTAATATTTACAGCCGGGACGGGGCCCAGGTGGGGATCGGCACGCATAGTCCGAACTCTGCCTTGACGGTCAGGAGTAGCGGGGCCAGCGACATTGTCGATATCGCCACCAATAACCTCTCTAATTGCTGGCTGCAGGTGGGTAATCTTACAGCGCATGTGAATTTGGGCGTTGGGCAAGCCACTGCCTATCCGTATATCTGGAGCAGCAATGGCGTATTCTTTATTGGCGATGATGGCGCTCCTACAATTTACGTGAATGGCATGCACAATGGCAGCGTAGGCATTGGGACCCTGGATACAAAGGGATATATGTTTGCGGTCAACGGGAATGCCGTTTTTAATAAGGTGGTGGTGAAGGCATATCCCTGGTCTGATTATGTATTTGACCCGGGTTATCGGCTGAAGCCTTTGAAGGAAGTGGAGCAGTATATCCATGAGAACAAGCATTTGCCGGATGTGCCCTCTGCGGCGGAGGTGGAGAAGGATGGGGTTGATGTTGGGGGAAATCAGGCGGTGCTGCTGAAAAAGATAGAGGAGCTCACGTTATATGTTATTGAGCAGCAGAAGGAGATCGAAAGGCTGAAGAGCCTGGTCGAGGGACATGGGAAGTAGTGGCCCGGATGGCGGGCGACGCAGGTGTTGGGTTATGCGTGGTGCGGCTGGCGGGTTTTTAGCTGAGGATGGCGATGACGGTGTAGAGGATGGCGATGGAGGCAACCATGATGCCGATGAAGGGTCTGTCTGCGTTTTTCATACTATCGTTTTTAATAGGGAATATAATCCGGTTAACGATAGAAGAAATGCAAATAGTATGCGCGCGCCCGGGAGTTTTAGGCGTGTACATGGGATTCCTCATCGAGTGCCGCGAGGAGGCCGGCGTGGCGGTAGCTGTCGCGGGTGCAGGAATAGACGGCGTTGCGGTCCGCATTTCCCGAAAGTCTTCTGAAGCCGCCTTTTTCGAGCAGGATAGTCCTTGGGTCATCGGCGCCGATGTGGTTGAGCGTCGTGAGGATGCAGCCAATGGAAGGGTCGCTGAACAGGGATGAGATACAGGCCCGGAAGGCCGGGAGGTTGAGGGTCTCCTGGAAGGAGTGATAAAAACAGTAGATGCCGATGGTCCCGGGCGCCGAGAGGTATTCGCCGCGAAGGTCCATCTGAACGGCCGGGTGGACCTCCAGCAGGAACAGGATATGGTTATACTGGGAGACCAGGTAAGCGCCGAAGGCACCGCTGGTATCCATCCTGTCGTATATTTCCCATAGCCCTTCGTCGGGATACTGTGTTTTGGTATTGCCGTAGAACTCCCTCCGGAATATTTCGCGGACGACAGAGCGGTCTGTGTCTTTGTTGACAGGCCTTACGGATAGCGTTCCGTTTGCTGGATTTTTGGTTAAAGAAAACATAGATAGAGGCATGGTTTGGTTGGCAGAGTTGAACCAGTGTACTAATCCAGCCTTAAAATGATCGTGAGTGCTTAACCAGTGAAAATCGTTGAGTTCTTGACCTGAGAAAAATCGTGAGTTCTTAACCAGAGAGAAAGGTGGCACAAAAATGTGTAAAAAAGAGAAAGGATAGCTAATTCCGCCGCGATATAAAGCAATTCTGTTGACAATTTTGTAATAAAAAGTAGGTGTTAACCCCTATTTGAGGCCCTGGAAGGGTTATATTTTGAGGAGGATGGACCTCTGGCGCCAAATCAAAGGTCGGAATAGTCCGCGGGGTGGAGGAAGACAATGTCGACGTGGGAGACGTTGTGCTGGTATTCCGGGGCCGCGACCAGCTGTTTCCAGAATGGGTCGCTGCCGAATGTCTTCCAATGGGCGTCGCGGGCCGCCATATTGTCGAAGCTGGTCATATACATGAGGTTGGGCATATGGCCGCCGCTGATGACAGACGCATAGAAGACCGCGTTGAAGCTGAGGCGCTGGAATAAGGGGATCTCTCCTCCCTGGTTGAACATCCGGACCTTGTTGGCGAAGTATTTTTCGGTAGGCCCTTCGTAGCTGCGCAGCTCATAGATACGCTGGTCGCGGGGCCCCTGGAGGGCGGTTGGGACGGCATGATGAGGCATGTCCGGAAAGGCTTCGAGGAGAATGGATTCCATGCGCAGATAGGGTGGGTTGTCCCAGGCGGCGTCGAGATAGTCTTTTCCGTCAGTCTGATACTGCGCGTCCTTTTCGAGGGACAGGGGCAGCGTAGCCAGCTGTTCCATCGTCCTGGCGGGGATGAGGACGTATATCTTACGAATAGCGGCGGTGTCATTGCCGATGGGCTTGAAGACTCCTATTTCAGCAAACCCAAGCCTGTGCATGGCGGGGACGAAGGCGGTCTGGAGAAATTTTTCCACTCTTGCCTCCTGGTCCGAATTTTTCAGCTGATAGATCCGGATGGAATAATATTCCTGTTTGGGCGGACGGGCAAATACGCCACTGTAAATGGAGAGGAGCAAGGCGACGGTGAGGAGCTTTTTCATGATCTGGAACAATTTGGACACGATAAATGTAGGTAGTTAGCCTGTTTTAACAAAAACTTGAAGATTTTCAAGACTGAATACCAGTCAATAATACGATTTTTACAACCTCCTGATCGATCTATGAGACATCTAATTATTTTTTTAGCGGCCTTTTTATTGCTGTCCTCGCTGAAGAGTAGCGCTCAGCAATTCCTTACGGGTAAAGTTTTTAAGAAGAACAGCACGGAGGCGCTGGTTTCCGTGAGCATACATAATATCAGTGCCCAGCGGTATGACCTTTCGGAGGAGAACGGCAGCTACCGCATCCAGGTCGTCCCGGGGGACCATGTCTCCTTTTCTTCTGTTGGGTATATGGCAGATACGGTAACTGTGACGGCGGCGATGCTGACCGGCGATTTCCCTGTATACCTGGACGTCAGGGCCCAGACCCTGAAGGCTGTGCGGGTGGGGGAGTTCTCCAACTATCAGCTGGACTCCATGGATCGCCGGAAGGAATATGCGTGGGTATACGATCATGGCAATACGCCACGTGTCGAGCATGAGCGAAAGGGGGATGGGGTTGGCGTCACGCTCAATATTTTTCGGAACGCCTCTTCAAAAGAAAAGCAGCGGGAGAAGCTGGAAAAGCGACTGGCGAAGGAGGAAGAAGAATACTATGTCGATTCGCGCTATAACAAGGACCTGGTCACGAAGATCACGCGTCTGAAGGGGGACAGCCTCCAGCAGTTCATGACCAAATACCGGCCTTCCTTTGACTATTGCCGGCGGGCAGCGAATGTAGACATCCTCGTCTACATCAACGACAGCTACAAACAATATATTAAGGGTGATTAGTGTATATTTGATACACTATGGATAAAGAGCTAAGAAGCCGCAACTGGTTTGGCAAGACTGACAAGATGGGTTTTATCTATCGCAGCTGGATGAAGAACCAGGGCTTCCCTGAAGATATGTTCGATGGCCGGCCGGTCATCGGTATCTGCAATACCTGGTCGGAGCTCACTCCCTGTAATGCTCACCTGAGAGATATAGCCGCGGCGGTCAAGCGCGGAGTGTATGAGGCCGGAGGGTTCCCGCTGGAATTCCCCGTGATGTCGCTTGGCGAGACCCTGCTGAAGCCGACGGCCATGCTGTTCCGCAACCTGGCGAGCATGGATGCCGAGGAGTCGATCAGGGGCAATCCGCTGGATGGCGTTGTATTGCTGACGGGCTGCGACAAGACCACGCCTTCCACGCTGATGGGGGCGGCCAGCGTCGATCTGCCGACCATTGTAGTGCCGGGGGGACCGATGCTGAACGGAAAATTCCAGGGCCACGATATCGGGTCGGGGACGCATGTCTGGAAGTTTGACGAAGACCGGAAGAAGGGAGTGATGAGCGATGCGGACTACCTGCTGGCGGAGAGCTGCATGTCCCGCAGTCCGGGCCATTGCATGACGATGGGGACTGCATCCACCATGGCCTGTATGGTGGAGTCGCTGGGGCTTACGCTGCCCGGGGCTGCTGCGATACCGGCGGTGGACTCGCGCAAGAAGGTGCTGGCGCAGCTGTCCGGGAGGAGGATCGTGGAGATGGTGAAGGAGGGGCTTCAACTATCCAAAGTGCTTACTCGTCCAGCAATTGAAAATGCTATCAAGGTAAATGCAGCTGTCGGCGGCAGCACGAATCTGATCATACATCTCACCGCCATCGCGGGCCGTATGGGCGTGCCGCTGGAGCTGGATGATTTTGATAAATTGGGCAGCCAGATACCTCTGTTGCTGAACCTCATGCCTTCCGGGAAATTCCTGATGGAAGATTTCTACTATGCCGGCGGTCTCCCGGTGATCCTGAGCGAGCTGCAGGACCAGCTGCATATGGACGTGATCACCGTCAACGGGAAGACGCACCGGGAAAATATAAAAGGACGGGAAACATGTTATAACCGCGAGGTCATTGCGCCGGTCGGGCAACCGCTGATACCTCATGCTGGTATCGCCGTGGTCAGGGGCAATCTTTCGCTGAATGGCGCAGTTATCAAGCCTTCTGCCGCCAGCCCTGCGCTGATGCAGCACCGGGGCAGGGCGGTGGTATTTGAGAATATCGAAGACTATCATGCCCGTGTAGACGACCCGGCGCTTGACATCGACGAGACCTGTGTCATGGTCCTGAAGAATGTCGGGCCGGTGGGCTATCCGGGAATGCCCGAGGTGGGAAATATGGCCCTGCCGAAGAAATTATTGGAGAAGGGGGTGACCGATATGGTGCGTATCTCCGATGGAAGGATGAGCGGGACGGCTTATGGGACCGTGGTCCTGCATGTATCGCCGGAATCGGCGGTAGGCGGGGCGCTGGCCCTGGTAAAGAATGGCGACTGGATCGAGCTGGATGTCCCGGGGCGCCGGATCCACCTGGATGTGTCTAACGAAGAGCTTGAGCGGCGGAAGGCAGCTTGGGCACGGCCATCGGTGCCGGGTACCGACAGGGGATATGTGCATTTGTATGTACAGCATGTACAGCAGGCTGATAAAGGGGCTGACCTGGATTTCCTGGTCGGGAGATCGGGATCACAGGTGACCAGGGATTCGCATTGATAAACTACGGCTTAACATACAACTGCTTATGAACCTTTTGATCGTTTTATTCGGTATTTTGTTGCTGGTGCTGATGATCTCCTGGGGCAAGATCAATGCCTTCCTCGCTTTTTTAGTCGTATCGATCCTTACTGGTCTCTTGTTGGGCATTTCGTTTGGCAGTATCACGAAGAGTGTCTACAAGGGTATCGGGGATACCTTAGGGGAACTATCCATTGTGATCGTCCTCGGCGCGATGCTGGGCAAGATAGTGGCGGAAAGCGGCGCCGCGCAGCGGATCGCCACGACCATGATGAATGCTTTCGGGACGAAGTATATTCAGTGGGCGCTGATGGTGACGGGGTTTGTCATCGGTATACCGTTGTTCTACAATGTCGGTTTTGTCCTGATGGTGCCGCTGATCTTTTCGGTGGTATACAAGTACAGGCTGCCGGCGGTATATATCGGCTTGCCGATGCTGGCATCCCTGTCGGTAACGCACGGTTTTCTGCCGCCGCATCCGGCTCCGGCCGCGCTGGTGGGCCAGTTCCATGCAAATATGGGAAAGACACTGCTGTATGGGATCTGTATCGCTATACCGGCGATCATCCTTGCAGGACCCGTCTATAGCCGGACATTGAAGCATATCGTTGCTACTCCGCTGGAGGGGCTGGTAGCTAAGGAGCGTCCGGAGTCGGAATTGCCGGGTATCGGGAACAGCCTGCTGTCTTCGTTGCTGCCCGTGATACTGCTCATGCTGACCACGATAATACCGTTGGTGTTCGCTCTGCCGCCGAAGGTGAAGGCGATCGTCGAATTCTTTGGGAGCCCGTCCATTATTCTCCTGCTGGCTATCGGGACGGCCACCTATAGCCTTGGTATCCGCGGTGGCATGAAGATGAAGAAGATCATGAAGATATATGAGGATGCGGTTAAAGATATAGCCATCATTCTGCTGATCGTGGCAGGCGCCGGCGCGCTGAAGGAGGTATTCATCGACAGTGGCGTCAGCCTTGAGATAGCCTCGCTACTGCAGCAATGGCCGATACATCCGCTGGTGCTGGGCTGGCTGATGGCGGCCATCATCCGGGTTTGCCTGGGATCGGCTACCGTGGCCGGGCTGACAGCGGCGGGCATCATCCTGCCACTGATGACGAAGATGCACGTAGACCCGAACCTGATGGTCCTGTCCGTCGGTGCGGGCAGCCTGATGTTCTCGCATGTGAATGACAGTGGGTTCTGGCTGTTCAAGGAATACTTCAATCTCTCTATAAAAGATACGATCCGGTCGTGGTCGCTGATGGAGACGATCGTCTCTCTCGTGGGGCTGGCAGGGGTTTTGTTGCTGAACCTGGTGGTGCGGTGAGGGGGTCGCTTTGGGATCTGCTGTGGTTATAATTTTATATCTTAGGGGTAGTGAATATTGAACTGTACATACAGAGCGGGATCGTAGAAAGCTATGCGCTGGGTCTGGCCACTCCGTTCGAGGTGGCTGAATTTGAGCAGCTGTTGCCTCATTTTCCGGAGCTGCGGGAGGCGTTATCCGAGTTCGAATATCATCTGGAGCTGTTTGCCATCGACAATGAGGTGCCACCGCCGCCAGAGCTGCGGGAGAAGATCAGAGACCGTATCCGGGAGGTACCTGTATTGCCGGACCCCGGGCCGGGCAGTGCGCGCCATCGCCGGGAGAAAAAGCGGACGGAATATATTCCGGTCGAGGTCAGCACGCCATATATCCGGGTGCACAAGCGGTGGCGGACCTTTTTTATCCTCGTGTTCATCCTGTCCAAGATACTGCTGGCGTGCGCGATCTATTATTTTCTGGAGTACCGGCATACGCAAAAACATGTTCAGCAGCTGGAGGAGCAGCTGGGGAGGAAGGGGGAATAAAATTAAATTTTGGTTGTTTGGTTTTGGGGATTAATTTTGGCGTCCAAAGGACCAAAGGTCCGGCTGCAACCGAGCTGCGCGAAGGTTGCGAACGAGGAGGAGCGAGGGACGATGCTCCGACGAAGTTCCAATCATTAAATGATTCGCGCCGGAGGTTAGATTTGACAATTAAGTGGAGGCGCGAATAACTTGAAAAATAACAGGCAACATCATCACCATCATTTTTTCTTACCGCACGGGTGAGCCGGTGATGTTTTGTCTAAGACATAATTAGGGGCTTACCGGGTGGTAAGCCCTCTTTTTTTTGTGAACCGCCGGGGGCGGTCAGCATATTAACCATCCTTTCCGGCGTCTGTGGCGCCGGGGGAACAAAAACAGAATCGTGAACAAATTAAAAATCGCTATTCAGAAGTCAGGCCGGCTGTATGACGACTCGGTCAAACTGCTGAAGGATTGCGGAATCGACCTGAAGAACGGCGTCAACAAGCTAAAAACAGAGTGTGACAATTTTCCTATGGAGATCTATTTTCTGAGGGATGACGATATTCCCCAGTATGTGGAGGATGCTGTTGCGGATATCGGGATCGTAGGGGAGAACGTGCTCTATGAGAAGAACAAGAAGGCCGAGATCGTCGAGCAGCTGGGTTTTGGAAAGTGCCGGCTGTCGGTAGCGGTAGGCAGGAGCGAGGTTTATGAGGGCGTGGAATACCTCAACGGGAAGAAGATCGCGACCACCTATCCTACGCTGTTGCGGCAGTTCCTGGACAAGAAGGGCATAAGCGCGGAGATCCACGAGATCAGCGGTTCGGTGGAGATCGCTCCCGGCATCGGGCTTGCAGACGCCATTGTCGACCTGGTCAGCAGCGGAAGCACTTTGTTCATGAACGGGCTGAAGGAGGTGGAGACTGTGCTGAAGTCCCAGGCTGTACTGATCCGGAATGAGCGGCTGGGTGCGGACCAGCAGGTGTTGCTGGAGAAATTCCTGTTCCGGATAAGGGCGGTGAAGAAAGCCCGGAACACCAAGTATATCCTGCTGAACGCGCCCAATGACAGGCTGCAGGAGATCATTGGTCTATTACCCGGGATGAAGTCCCCGACGGTGCTGCCGCTGGCGGAGAAGGGATGGAGCAGCGTGCACAGCGTGCTGAACGAAAACGATTTCTGGGAAATTATCGAGCGGCTGAAGGCTGCCGGTGCGCAGGGAATACTGGTTGTACCAATTGAAAAGATGATCATCTAAAATTTGACTATGGAAGTTATCGATATCAGGGAATCGTTGGATATGCCGGCTGGTGGCTGGTTGTCCCGGCCGGTGATCGACACCCGATCGCTTGAGCGTACGGTGGCTGAGATACTGGAGAAGGTGAGGCTGGAAGGCGATGAGGCGGTCAGGGAATATTCGTCGCGCTTCGATAAAGTGAGGCCTGGTGCGCTTGAGCTGAGTGCTGCCGAGATCGCGGCGGGGGCGGCTGCAGTCGGGGCCGAGCTGGGCTCGGCCATCCGGGCGGCCCACGCGAATATCCTGGCTTTTCATGTCCGGCAGCAGCAGGCTGAAGAAGTGGTGACCGTGCAGGCTGGCGTCAGCTGCTGGCGCAAGTCAGTAGCAATCGGTAAGGTGGGGCTGTATATACCGGGGGGGACGGCGCCTTTGTTCTCGACGCTGCTGATGCTGGCGATACCCGCGACGATAGCGGGCTGTAAGGAGATCGTATTGTGTTCGCCGCCGGATCACCGGGGGCAGCTGCATCCGGCTATTCTCTATGCCGCTAAGCTGGTGGGTGTGACGCGTATCTTCCGTGTGGGTGGGGTGCAGGCGATCGCGGCCATGGCGTACGGGACGGAATCGATTCCCAAAGTCTATAAACTATTCGGGCCGGGTAACCAGTATGTCACCTGTGCAAAGCAGCTGGTACAGCGCGATGGCGTCGCCATCGACATGCCGGCGGGTCCCAGCGAGGTGGCGGTATATGCCGACGACAGCTGCGATCCGGATTTTGTAGCGGCCGATCTGCTGTCGCAGGCGGAGCACGGGGCTGACAGCCAGGTCGTGCTGGTGAGTCCTTCGCCTACCGTCGTGACGGCGGTGCTGACGGAAGTGGACCGGCAGCTGGTATTGCTGCCGAGGTCGGATATCGCTCAAAAAGCCCTGGTTCACAGTCGTGCGTTTATCGTCAGGGATGGCGATCAGGCGATGCAGCTGCTGAACGACTATGCTCCCGAGCACCTGATCCTGGCCTGTGATCATCCGGAGAGGCTGGCGGGGCAGGTGACCAATGCGGGATCCGTGTTTTTGGGTCACTATTCGCCGGAGAGTGTTGGCGACTATGCCAGCGGAACGAATCACGTCCTGCCGACCAATGGATTTGCGCGGGCATACAGCGGGGTGAGCCTGGACAGTTATGTCAAGAAAATAACGTTCCAGCAGCTGACGCGGGAAGGTCTGAACAGCATCGGGATGACCGTGCGGAGGATGGCGGAGGCGGAAGGACTGGAGGCGCATGCAAGAGCGGTAAGCATAAGAATGGAAAAAAATTAAATCATCATGTTCAATTTAGATAGTCTTCTTCGTGATAATATACGTAAGCTGGTACCCTATTCTTCGGCCCGGGATGAGTTCAAAGGCGAAGCGCAGGTCTTTCTCGATGCCAACGAGAACAGTCTCGGATCGCCACTAACGAGGTGGTATAATCGCTATCCAGACCCTCACCAGTGGAAGGTAAAGGAAGCCATCAGCAAGATCAAGGGTATTCCGCCGCAGCATATCTTTCTGGGGAATGGCAGCGATGAGTGTATCGATCTGCTGTACCGGGCGTTTTGTATCCCGGGTAAAGACAATGTGATCATCAATCCTCCCACCTACGGGATGTATGAAGTGAGCGCGAACATCAACGACGTGGAAGTACGCCGGGCGACGCTGCTGGATGATTTTCAGCTGGACCTGGTGCACCTGGAGAACCTGGTGGACAGCAATACCAAGATCATCTGGATCTGCTCGCCGAACAATCCGACGGCCAATTCCATGAACAGGCAGGATGTCGAGGTCGTCCTGAATAATTTCCCGGGACTGGTCGTCATAGACGAGGCCTATATCAATTTTTCGCGTCACAAGTCCTTCATCCAGGAGCTGAGCGACTATCCTAATTTAGTCGTTCTGCAGACGATGAGCAAGGCTTGGGGGCTGGCGGGACTGCGGATGGGTATGGCTTTTGCAAGTGAAGCCATTATCGATGTCTACAACAAGGTCAAGCCTCCCTATAATATCAGCCAGGTCAACCAGGAGCTGGCCCTCAAGGCCCTCGAAGAAGTAGGGCAGGTCAACGATATGATCCGTCAGCTGGTGGCCATGCGCGATCTGCTGGCCCGGGACCTGGTAGCGCTGCCCCTTGTGCAGACGGTCTTTCCCAGTGACGCGAATTTTCTGCTGGTGAAGATGGATAATGCGAGAGGAGTCTATGAGCGGTTGCTGGAAGACGGGATCGTTGTCAGGGACCGCAGCAAGGTAGAGCTCTGCGCGGGTTGTCTGCGTATCACCGTGGGCACGGAAAAAGAGAATCAGGAGCTATTGAAGGCGCTTGCTAAAATAGCGTAGTGTTTTGCCAAGATAAGATAAAAATTAGTGAGGTGGTGGGTGGATGAGCGGTCCGGCAAATAGGATTTTTTCTACTAAATTACATCCTGTAAATTCAGTTAATTCATCATCCATGCAACAATTCATCAAGAAAGAAGTATTTCGGAAAGCCGCGTGTCTCACGGCGGGATTATTCCTGACGGGGCTGATCAGTTTTGCCGGCGGTGGCAACGGTGGCGGAGGCGGCGCCAAAGGACAGCCTGCTAAAACCACGGATGCTGCCAGTCAGCTGAAGCTGCCTTCGGGTTTTTCCGCTGTGACGGTCGTAGAGAATTTTGGTCGTACGCGGCATATCGCTGTCGGTCCGGGCGGAGCAGTTTTTGTAAAACTAAGCAAGCTGAAGGACGGGAAGGGTATTTATCGTCTGGAAGATACCGATGGGGATGGCAAGGCCGACAAGATCACAGGATTTGGTAATTTTCCAGGAACGGGCGTTGCTATCAGCAACGGGTATCTGTATGCTACAACGGACGAGGACGTATATCGTTTCCAGCTGAATGCGAAGGATGAGGTCATGAATCCGGATCAGCCGGAAAAGATCGTGACAGGCCTTCTTTCCAGGCATGAGCACGAGGCGAAGACGATCGCACTTGATGACAACGGTAATTTGTTCGTCAATATAGGCGCTTATTCGAATGCCTGCCAGCTGCAGGACAGGACGAAGGGATCGCCGGGGATGAAGCCTTGTAAGATACTGGACTCTGCGGGAGGTATCTGGGAATTCAAGGCCGGCAAGGCCAATCAGACTTATGGCGATGGTCAGCGATATGCAACCGGGCTCCGGAATTGTGTAGCGCTGTTCTGGAACAAGTCGACCAATTCGCTGTTCGTGATGCAACACGGCCGTGACCAGCTGCATGACCTTTTCCCGGACATCTGGGACACGAAGCAGAGCGCAGAGTTGCCTGCAGAGTGTATGTATGAGCTGCACCAGGGTTCCAACTGTGGCTGGCCCTATATGTTCTACGATCAGCTGCAACACAAAAAAATTCTGGCCCCTGAGTATGGCGGGGACGGGAAGATGACAGCAGGTGATGAAGCGCAGGACCCCGCGGCTGCTTATCCCGGTCATATGGCTCCGAATGGTCTGGTGTTCTATACGGGCAGTCAGTTCCCTGAAAAATACAGGAATGGAGCGTTTATTGCCTTTCACGGCAGCTGGAACAGAGCTCCGGAACCGCAGAAAGGCTATTTTGTGGTTTTCCAGCCTTTCAAGAACGGAAAGCCCAGCGGAGAGTGGGAAGTTTTTGCTGACAATTTCTCGGGCGGTCCGGAAAAAGCCGCTTCGGGACGTGTCGACTATCGCCCCTGCGGTCTGGCGCAAGGTCCGGATGGATCGCTTTATGTAACGGATGACACGAAGGGAACTGTCTGGAAAATATCTTACAAGAAATAAGTGTTATCATCGAAAAGATAATAATTAACCAACCTCTTTACATGCAAAAGAATCTAGTTATCGCGCTTACCGGTGGTCTGTTCCTGCTGGCTACGGTATTGATGTCGCAAACGAAGAAGCCCGCGGCCGCGTCGGGTAAGCCGGCTGCTAAGTCCGGGGGCGCGTCGGGTGGATCGCAGGCTTCCATCACCCGCGGAAAACAGGTGTATCTCGAGCAGTGTCTGGCCTGTCACCAGGTAGATGGGCTTGGAGTGCAGGGGATGAACCCGCCGCTGGCCAAGACAAAATTTGTGCTGGGGGACAAGAAGGCGCTGGCGAAGATCGTGCTGACCGGTATGCAGGGCGTTGAAGTGGAAGGGGAGGAGTATCATGGCGTGATGGCGCCGCATCCCGATCTGACGGATCAGCAGATCGCTGATGTGCTGACGTATGTCAGGAATAGTTTTGGCAACAAGGCTACGGCGGTGACGGTTGCGGAGGTGAAGGCGGTGAGGGCGGCGAATCCGGCTCCGGCACAATAGAGGATAAAGAAAATTATAATGGGGTATTGCGGGTTTCCTGCGATACCCCGTATTTTTGGGGCCAAATGAAGCGTATTCTTTTTATTGACAGAGATGGCACCCTGATCAAGGAGGCGCCGCCGACCTACCAGATCGACTCTTTTGAGAAGCTGGAATTTTACCCGGATATGTTTGAGTATATGAGCCGGATCGCCAGGGAGTTCGACTACGAGCTGCTGATGGTGACCAACCAGGATGGATTGGGGACGGCGGGGTTTCCGGAGGACAGTTTTTGGCCGGTGCAGAATTTTGTGGTGAAGACATTGGAGGGGGAGGGGATCCGCTTTAGCGGGGTCTTTATTGACCGGAGCTTTCCGGAAGAGGGTAAGGCGACGCGTAAGCCGGGTACGGGGATGCTGACGAAGTATCTCAATAATCCCGACTATGACCTGGCCAATTCTTTTGTGATCGGGGACAGGATCACCGACGTACAGCTGGCGAAGAACCTGGGCTGTAAGGCGATCTGGCTGAAGATCGATGAGAACCTGGGAGGTGCGGAGATCAGCGATTCCCGGAGTGCGCTGGAATCCTCCATTGCGCTGGAGACGCCGCACTGGAGCAAGATATACGAGTTCCTCCGACTGGGATTGCGCAGGGTGGTGCACGAGCGGAATACCAGCGAGACCCAGATAAAGATCGACCTGAATGTAGACGGCGGCGGGAAGTCGACCATCGTCACAGGGCTGGGATTTTTTGATCATATGCTGGAGCAGATCGCCAAGCACGGGAAGATGGACCTGGCTATCCGGGTCAATGGAGACCTGCATATCGACGAGCACCATACCATCGAGGATACGGGTATTGCGCTGGGTGAGGCCTTTGCGAAGGCGCTGGCGGACAAGCGGGGGATGGAACGGTATGGGTTTGCGCTGCCGATGGATGAGGCGGATGCAAAGGTGCTGATCGATTTCGGCGGTCGCAACTGGATCGTGTGGGATGCAGAGTTCAAGAGAGAGTGGATCGGCGAGGTGCCCACCGAGATGTTCTTTCATTTTTTCAAATCCTTCTCCGATGGAGCGAGGTGCAATCTGAATGTGGAGTGTAAGGGAGAGAATGAGCACCACAAGATAGAGGCGATCTTCAAGGCATTTGCCAAGGCCATACGGATGGCGGTCAAACGGGATCCGCTTAGCAACTATCTGCCAAGCACCAAGGGAGTGTTGTAGAGGGCCTCGCCCCAAGGGCGTTATAGCTTAAAGAATATTTTTTTCCGGTACAGGAAATAGCAGAGCCCCCATTCGCAGGCGAAGATGACGAGGGAGGTGAGGAGGGCGCTGATCATGGCAGGTGTATTGATCAGCTGCAGCAGGCCGCCCGTGATGGCCCCGGCATAGCCGTTGAACCAGCGATGTCCAACGATCTCGAAGAAGAGATAGATAAAGATCGAGTTCATGCCGATGATGGTGAAGAACTGAAGATGACGCCGGTGGTCTTTTATATCGATATACCAATAACAAAGTGCGAGGATCAGCAGACTATAGCCAAGGGAGACAATGGTGAATGAGGAGGTGGCGATGCGTTTGATGATGGGAGTGATGTTGGCCCGGTCGAGGATATAGCCGAGAAAGAGGGTTGCGGCTCCCCACAGGAGGAGGGATCGGACCTTTTGGTGTTTTTGACTGAGGAGCAGCTTGCCCGCCAGGGCGCCGCCGATGGTGTGTACGGATGTAGGGATACAATTGATAGCGACCCAGCCGCCGGGGTTGATCTTATTCATCAGCAAGTGGTCTACATAGTTCCCGAAATTGTGCTGGTCGGCAAAGGGTTGGTCGAAGCCGGGTATATGGGTGAACCGATAAAGGACTTCGGTCAGGAGCAGCAGGGCAACGCAGACCGCGATCTGTGCAGTTGCGCTCCATCGGTAGATCAGGAAGGCGATCAATGTTGTAAAGGACAGTTGCGTCAGCACATCCCAGAGCTCGAAGGAAAGCCCCGATTTTCTGACCGCGTAGTCGAGCACTCCCCAGAAGAACAGCCAACCGCATCTTTTCAGCGTTTTTTTGAAGGCCTGGTTCCAGGATATTCCCCGCTGTTGTTGTTTTTCAAGCGAAAAGGCCATGGCGACGCCGGCCATGAACATAAAGGCGGGCTGGACGAGGTCCCAGGCGCGGAGGCCGTGCCAGGGGTGGTGGGAGAATTGCCGGATGAGGCCCTGGAATGGGGTATTTCCGGAGGCTTCAGCCAGGGGGTCGTAGAGGCCGGCCGCTTCCAGAGCGAGCAGGACCATGATGAGGCCGCGCATGAAATCGAGGGAGAGGAGGCGTTGGGGAGGGGTTGCGGGGGAGGTTTGGGTTGTCATAACTAAAAATAAAAAAATTTGGCGATTTGGGTTTTGACTATGATATTTGCTCTGCAATGAAAAATAATTTTATTCAGCAGTGGTGGTGGCATACTAGTCTCAAACGGGGCAAGTAATGCTATTATCATAGAATTACCATATTCAGGGGCCCCGAATTTCGGGGCCTTTTTGTTTTAATTACGTAACTGAGAATGAAAAAGATAGCCATCAAGACCCAATGTAAGAAGCTGCTCTCGGACATCTATACGCCGGTGGGCATTTACCTGCGGCTGAGGGACCGTTTCCGCGACACCGTTCTGCTGGAAAGTACGGATTATCATGCTGCGGAGAACAGCTATTCCTTTATCTGCATCAATGCCATTGCCGGCATAGAGATCACGGACAAGCGTAGCATCGAGTTCAAATTACCGGGTCAGAAGCCGGAGCGGATGCCCTTGCAGCAGCTGTCGGACACGCCGCGGCTGTTATCGGAGTTCATGCAGCGGTTCGAGGTGGAGACGGCGGGGGAAAGGGCTGTGCGGGTGGCGCAGGGGTTGTTCGGGTATACGACGTTCGACGCGGTGCAGTTCTTTGATACGATAAAATTTAGAGAGAAAGCGGGGACTGATGGGGCGATCCCGCTGATGCGATATCGGCTGTATCAGTATGTTCTGGCGATCAACCATTTTAGGGATGAGATCTATATCTGCGAGAACAAGATCAACGGCATCGATTCCGAGCTGTCGGTGGTAGAGTCGCTGATACGGAGCAAGGACGTGCCTGTGTATCCTTTCCAGCCGAAAGGGGAGGAGAGCTCCAATATGACGGATGAGCAGTACAGGGAGATGGTGCGGAAGGGTATCAGCAGCTGTCTGCGGGGGGATGTTTTTCAGATCGTGCTCAGCCGCCGGTTCCAGCAGTCATTTGCCGGCGACGAATTCAATGTATACCGCGCGCTGCGGAATATCAATCCTTCACCCTATCTCTTCTTCTTCGACTATGGCGACTACAAGCTGATGGGGTCGTCTCCCGAGTCGCAGCTGATCCTGCAGAACGGGGAAGCGATCGTCCACCCTATAGCCGGGACATTCAAGCGCAGTGGTGACGATGCCGTCGACCGGGAGATGGCGGACAAGCTGCTGAAGGATGCCAAGGAAAATGCGGAACACGTCATGCTGGTCGATCTGGCGCGGAACGACCTGAGCCGCAACTGCGACGGGGTGAAGGTGGCGCAATACCGGCAGGTACAATACTATTCACACGTCATTCACCTGGTCAGCGAGGTGAGGGGAATGCTGAGGCCGGGGTATAATCCCTTTGAGCTGCTGGCTACAACCTTCCCGGCGGGGACGCTAAGCGGGGCACCCAAGTTCAAGGCGATGGAGCTGATCGATTCCTTTGAGCCTACTGCGCGCAGCTATTATGGGGGCTGTATCGGATTTATCGGATTTGACGGCAGCTGTAATCATGCGATCATGATCCGTAGCCTGCTGAGCCGGAACAATACCCTGACCTACCAGGCGGGGGCTGGTGTGGTGGCGGCGAGCCAACCGGAAAGTGAATTACAGGAAGTAAATAATAAGTTGGGCGCGTTAAAAACGGCGATCCGCTATGCGGCAGACCTGGTGTGATAACTAAATAATCTTATAGTGATGCGAATATTGGTATTTGACAACTACGACTCTTTTACGTATAACCTGGTGCACCTTGTTGAAAAGCTGTTGCAGCAGAAGGTGGAGGTCCATCGCAATGACCGTATCCCGCTGGAAAAGGTAAAGGGCTACGACAAGATCATTCTTTCGCCGGGACCCGGTGTCCCTTCTGAGGCGGGACTGTTGTTACCCCTGATCAAAGAATACGCTGCGTCCAAGTCGATCCTCGGGGTCTGTCTCGGGCATCAGGCGATCGGGGAGGCATTCGGGGGCAAGCTGGTAAACCTGAGCACCGTCTATCACGGGGTGGCGACGCCTGTGAAAGTGCTGAAGCCGGGAGCGTTGTTCGAAGGATTGCCGGAAACGATGGAAGTGGGACGATATCACAGCTGGGTGGTCAGCGATGAGGGTTGGCCGGAGGAACTGGAAGTAACGGCGCGGGACGAGAAGGGTTTTGTGATGGGATTGCGCCACAAGAGCCTGGACGTGCAGGGGGTACAATTCCATCCCGAGAGCGTGCTGACGCCGCTGGGAGAGAAGATTTTGGCTAACTGGTTAAAGAATTAATTAAGATGAAAAAGATACTACAGTATTTATTCGAACATAAGACGCTGGACCGCGGGCAGGCCAGGGATGTGCTGACGCGTATCGCGCGGGGCGATTTCAATGAGAGTGAGCTGGCCGCCTTTATAACAGTCTACCTGATGCGGAGTGTTACCATCGAAGAGCTGCAGGGCTTCCGGGATGCGCTGCTCGAGCTGTGTGTGCGGGTGGACCTGAACGGGCACGAGACCATCGATATCGTCGGGACGGGCGGGGATGGGAAGAATACCTTCAACATCTCGACGCTCGCCTGTTTTATCGTAGCGGGCGCCGGACATAAGGTTGCGAAACACGGGAATTACGGGGCGACCTCGATCAGCGGGGCTTCCAATGTGATGGAGCAGCTGGGTTACCGGCATAAGAACGATGCGGGCGCGCTCAGGCGGGAAGTGGAGGAGGCGGGCATCTGCTTTTTGCATGCGCCGTTGTTCCATCCCGCGCTGAAGACGGTAGGGCCTATCCGAAAGAACCTGGGTGTCCGGACCTTCTTCAATATGCTGGGACCGATGGTCAACCCGGCTTTTCCTGCTACGCAGCTGGTAGGGGTCTATAACCTGGAGATGGCCAGGATATACAATTATCTCCTGCAGCAGACGGAGGGACGGTTTACGATCATTCATTCCCTCGACGGATATGACGAGATCTCGCTGACGGGTGATACGAAGGTGATCACCAACAATGGAGAAAAGATCATGACGCCGGAAGAATTAGGCAAGAGAATGGTAAATGCTACCGATATTTATGGGGGGAATACGGTTGAAGAGGCGGCAAAACTGTTCGTGACGATCCTTCGCGGGGATGGCAGCTGGGCGCAGAATGCGGTAGTCATGGCTAATGCGGCGATGGCATTGTATGCGAGTGGCGGGTTTGCCAGCTATGAAGCGGCCTATAGCGCGGCGGTGGAGAGCCTGGAGAGCGGAAAAGCGTATAAGGCTTTGGAAAAATTAATCGCACTACAATGAACATATTAGAGAAGATAGTTGCATTCAAGAGGCAGGAAGTGGAGGGCAGGAAGGCGTGTGTATCGGCGAAGGAGCTGGAGGCTTTGCCCGGGTTTTCGAGGGAGGTATTTTCGCTGAGGAAGTTTTTGACGGACCCTGCCAGGACCGGCATCATTGCGGAGTTCAAGCGGCGCAGCCCTTCCAAGGGGGTGATCAATGACCGGGTAAGCGTAGAAGCTGTGACGAAAGGCTATGCGGCGGCAGGGGCCAGTTGTCTTTCGGTGCTGACGGATGAGGAATTCTTTGGCGGAACCAGCGATGATCTGAAAGCCGCGCGGGTGAACAGCATCCCTATTCTGAGGAAGGATTTTATGATCGATGAGTACCAGATCGTGGAGGCGAGGGCGATAGGCGCTGATGTGATATTGCTGATCGCGGCCTGTCTTTCGCCGGCGGAGGTTCAGCGGCTGGCGGGATTTGCCGGATCGCTGGGGCTGGAGGTGCTGCTGGAGATCCATAGCGAAGAGGAGCTGGAGCATATTTGTGATGAGACCCCGATCGTGGGCGTCAACAACAGAGACCTGAAGACGTTCACAGTTGATATAGAGCGCTCGATAAGACTTAGTAAGCGTATCCCTGCGGGGAAGCTGCTGGTTGCGGAGAGCGGCATTAACGATACTGCTACGATACTACATATGAAAAATGCCGGGTTCCAGGGATTTCTGGTGGGAGAGCATTTTATGAAGGAGGGAGACCCGGGGGCTGCATTCGCGGCTTTTGTTGGAGAATTAACCGGGGCCCGGTAACGCGACCAGGGATTATTGGATCGCTGTGGCAGGGACCAGAAACTAAAATCATATGAGAGTAAAAGTATGCGGAATGACCGAGCTTGATCAGGTCAAACAGCTGGACGCCATGGGCGTGGATTTCGCCGGGTTTATTTTTTACCCGAAGTCACCAAGGTATGTGGTGCGGCATCTGGCGGGCGAGCAGCTGCGGAAGGCTAAGCTGCGGATCGGCAAGGTTGGCGTCTTTGTCAACGCCGGCTATGATGAGGTCATGAAACAGGTGGACGCATATGGGCTGGACATGGTGCAGCTGCATGGCGATGAGACGCCGCATTTTTGCGAGCAGCTGGCCAACTATATCACCGTCATCAAGGTCTTTCGCCTGGGGGAGAACGATCCTATCGACTGGCTGGTCCGTCCTTATCAGGACTACTGCGATATGTTCCTTTTCGACACCGAGGGCGTGGGGTATGGTGGTACGGGGAAGAAGTTCAACTGGGATACCCTGAAGCCGGCGCATATCGACAAGCTGTTCTTTTTGAGCGGGGGCATCGAGGCGTCGGATGTAGAAAAGCTGAAGGAGTTCTCCCGGGAGCCGGTGGCCCGCAGGCTGTTCGCGATAGATGTCAACAGTAAATTTGAAACGAGTCCGGGAGTAAAGGATATGAAGAAAGTAAGGGCCTTGCTGGACAATATAAAGAATCCCAAAATATAAATAACTTTTTATCATTATGAACACGTATCAATCTCCGGATGAGCGGGGGTATTATGGAAGATTTGGAGGGGCGTTCATTCCGGAAATGTTGCACCCGAATGTGGAGGAGCTGCGTACGCGGTACCTGGAGATCATGCATGAGCCGGCATTCCAGAGGGAATTCCAGTCGTTGCTGAGGGATTATGTCGGGAGGCCTTCGCCATTATATCTGGCCGGCCGTCTCAGCGCGAAGTATAATACGTCTATCTATTTGAAGCGGGAGGACCTGAACCATACCGGGGCGCATAAGATCAACAATACGATCGGACAGATATTGCTGGCGCAGCGGCTTGGCAAGCACCGGATCATTGCGGAGACGGGGGCTGGTCAGCATGGCGTGGCTACGGCTACGGTCTGTGCGCTGAAAGGGATCGAGTGTATCGTCTATATGGGTGAGAAGGATATCGAGCGGCAGGCGCCTAATGTTGCACGGATGAAGATGTTGGGAGCAAAAGTGGTGCCGGCGACCAGCGGCAGCAAGACGCTGAAGGATGCGACCAATGAGGCGATCCGGGACTGGATCAATAACCCGGTGGATACCCACTATATCATCGGCAGCGTGGTGGGACCACATCCTTATCCGGATATGGTGGCGCGTTTTCAGAGCGTGATCAGCGAAGAGATCAGGTGGCAGCTGAAGGAGAAGACGGGCAGCGAGCTGCCGACCCATGTGATCGCCTGTGTCGGGGGCGGGAGCAATGCGGCGGGGACCTTCTATCATTTTTTGGATGAGGGCAGCGTAGAGCTGATCGCCGTTGAAGCAGCCGGTCATGGCATACACAGCGGGATGAGCGCTGCGACGACGCAGCTGGGCAAGCCCGGGATCCTGCACGGAAGCCGCAGCTATGTAATGCAGACCGAGGACGGGCAGGTGGTGGAGCCGCACAGCATTTCGGCGGGACTCGACTATCCGGGTATCGGACCACTACATGCGCATTTGTTCGACAGCGGTCGCGGAACTTTTTTGAGCGCAACGGATGAGGAGGCGATCGAAGCGGCATTCCTGCTGACCCGGCTGGAAGGCATTATCCCGGCGCTGGAGTCGGCTCACGCGCTGGCCGCGCTGGAGAAGCTGCAGCTGAATGAGAAGGATACGGTGGTGCTTTGTCTCAGCGGAAGAGGAGATAAAGATATGGGGACCTATATGAAAGTAATGGAGGAACAAACTATATGAGCAGGATATCAAAACTTTTTGCTGAAGCGGATCGTCCGGTATTGAATGTGTACTGCACCGCGGGGTTTCCGCGTCTGGACAGCACGATGGAAGTGATCAGGGCACTTGCGGACAATGGAGCCGATCTGATCGAGCTGGGCATGCCCTATAGCGATCCGCTGGCGGATGGTCCGGTGATACAGGCCAGCAGCACGCAGGCGTTGGCCAATGGGATGACGATCGCAAAGCTGTTCGATCAGCTGAAAGAATTGCGGCCGGCTGTTGGCGTGCCGGTATTGCTGATGGGCTATATGAACCCGGTGCTCCAGTATGGCTTTGAGCGTTTTTGCAGGGCGGCGGCGGAGGTAGGGGTAGATGGGCTGATCCTGCCTGATCTTCCGATCTATGAATTTGAAACGGAGTATGGGCCGGTGATGAAGCAATATGGTCTGGATTTTATTTTCCTGGTGACGCCCGAGACTTCGCCGGCGCGTATCCGGAAGGTGGACTCGCTGAGCTCGGGCTTTCTGTATGCCGTCTCGTCTTCCTCCACTACGGGGAAGAATAAAGATATCAATGACCAACAGGCCTATTTTCGGCGGCTGCAGGAAATGAATCTGCGGAATCCGGTGCTTGTCGGTTTTGGCATCCGGGATAAGCAAAGCTTTGAGGCGGCGACCCGGCATACCAGTGGGGCGATCATCGGGACGGCCTATATACGGGCGCTGGAAGCTGGAGGGGACGTAGTAGGGACGACGCGTCAATTCCTGAACACTATATTAAAATAAGCTATGAATCTTGCGATCGTAAAATATAATGCAGGCAATATCCGGTCGGTTCTCTATGCGTTGGAGCGTATCGGGAAAGAAGCGGTGGTAACGGATGATCCCGCGGAGATAAAGGCGGCGGACAAGGTAATATTCCCGGGAGTAGGCGAAGCGAGCACGGCGATGGGCTATCTGAAGGAACGAGGTCTGGACGAGCTGATCAGGGGGCTGCAACAACCAGTGCTGGGTATCTGCCTCGGGATGCAGCTGATGTGCAGCTATAGCGAAGAGAACGATACGGACTGTCTGGGGATATTCGAGAACAAGGTGCGCCGGTTCAATGGTGCCGGACTGAAGGTGCCGCAGATCGGATGGAACAATGTGTTCGGGCTTCGCAGCCCGCTGTTCGAAGGCGTGCCCGAACAGAGCTATTGTTATTTTGTGCATGGATACTATGCAGCGCTGGGCGAGGACACGATCGCGTCTTCGGATTACGGGCTGGTATATAGCAGTGGCCTGCAGAAAGGGAATTTCTACGGCGTGCAGTTCCACCCCGAGAAGTCGGCGCAGGTTGGCGAAAGGATACTGAAGAATTTTATCGATAATATTTAACGATTTTTTTGATGGAGATCATTCCGGCAATTGACATTATAGACGGGAAATGCGTTCGTCTCACGCAGGGTGACTATGCGCAGAAGAAGATATACAACGAAAACCCGCTGGAGGTGGCGATGGAGTTCGAGGATGCGGGGCTGAGGCGGCTGCACCTGGTGGACCTGGATGGGGCCAAGGCCGGCGCGGTGAAGAACTGGAAGGTGCTTGAGCGGCTGGCGGGGAAGACGGGGCTGGTGATCGACTTTGGCGGAGGCATCAAGACGATCAAGGACGTAGAGATTGTTTTTGGATCGGGGGCGGCGCTGGCTACGGTCGGGAGCATCGCGGTGAAGGACGGACCTTTGTTCGTGAGCTGGCTGGAGGAGTTCGGGGCGGGCCGGTTTTTGCTGGGGGCTGATGTCCGGGACGAGAAGATCGCGGTCGGAGGCTGGCTGGAGACGACGGATAGATGGGTCTATGATTTTATACAGGAGTATGTGGAGAAGGGCGTTGAGCAGGTGTTCTGTACGGATGTAAGCAAGGACGGACTGTTGCAGGGGCCGGCGCTGGACCTGTATAAGAATATTGTGGGGAAGTTTCCTTCGTTGCATTTTATTGCGAGCGGGGGAGTGAGCTCCTTCGATGATGTGCTGCGGCTGGAAGAAGCGGGGTGTAAGGGTGTTATTATCGGGAAGGCCATTTATGAGGGACGTATTACATTGAATCAATTAAAAAGCTATGCTGACTAAACGAATTATACCTTGTCTGGATATCAAAGACGGCCGTACAGTGAAGGGTGTCAATTTTGAGAATATCCGGGATGCGGGCGATCCTGTAGAGCTGGGGGCGCTGTATGCGCAGGAGGGGGCGGATGAGCTGGTCTTTCTGGATATTGCGGCGACCAATGAGCAGCGGAAGACATTGCGGAAATTAGTCAACCGGATCGCGCATCATATCAATATACCGTTTACGGTCGGTGGGGGGATCACGAGCGTTGACGACGTGAGCCTGCTGTTGCAGAACGGGGCAGACAAGATATCTGTGAACACCTCCGCCTTCAAGCGGCCTGAATTGGTGTCGGAGCTGGCGAAGGAGTTCGGGAGCCAGTGTGTGGTGCTTGCCATCGATACGAAGCGGGAGGAGGACGGGCAGTGGTATGTGTATCTCAATGGCGGCAGGGTGAAGACCGATATGCTTTGTGTGGACTGGGCCAGGGAAGGGGTGAACAGGGGGGCCGGGGAGATCCTGCTGACCTCTATGAATAATGACGGCACAAAAAAAGGGTTTGCGCTGGACATAACGAAGGAACTGGCAGGTTCTTTGACGGTACCCGTGATAGCCTCGGGCGGCGGCGGGACGAAGGAGCATTTTGTCGACGTGCTGGGCAAGGGTCAGGCGGATGCCGCGCTGGCTGCCAGCATTTTCCATTTTAAGGAAATTGGTATTCCGGAATTAAAAGGATATTTGCAGGAGCATAACATAACGGTTCGAATATGAATAGTTTGCAGATCGATTTTAAAAAATCGCCCGAAGGGCTGGTGCCGGCGGTGATACAGGATGTGGACACCGGCAAGGTGCTGATGCTTGGGTATATGAATGTTGAGGCATTTGAGCGGACGCAGAAGGAGGGGAAGGTGACGTTCTTTAGCCGCAGCAAGCAGCGGCTGTGGACCAAGGGCGAGGAAAGCGGTAATTATTTGCTGGTGAAGCATATAGCAGTGGATTGTGACCAGGACACCCTGCTCATCAAGGCAGAACCCCTGGGACCTGTCTGTCACACCGGCGCAGATACCTGCTGGGACGAAAAGAACCACAGGGAAGATTTTCTGGCCTGTCTGGAGGAGACGATCGTCGAACGCCGGCTGCACGGGGATCCGGAAAAGTCCTATGTGGCAAAACTTTTTGGCAAGGGAATCAACAAGATAGCGCAGAAGGTAGGAGAAGAGGCCGTGGAATTGGTGATCGAATCCAAGGATCATGACGACCAGCTTTTTCTGAATGAGGCGGCGGACCTGCTTTTCCATTATTTGATCCTTCTTAACGCAAAAGGATATAACTTACAGGACGTAACGAACGTGTTGCGGGAGAGACATAAAAATTAGTGATAATATGAAATTATTCTTTAGTGTGTTAATGGCGCTTCCGGTGTTAGGGATGGCGCAAGCGGGAGGATCTGGCGGTAACGGATTTACGATCACGGGGAGTGTGAAAGGGGCGACAGAGAATACGAAGGTCGTGCTGACTGATGGTTCTAATCCTACGGATACGGTGGCATCGTCGCTGGTGAAGGGGGGAAAGTTTGAGCTGAGCGGACATGTGACGGAGCCGAACCTTTACGAGCTGAATTTTATTGCGGCCGGGAAGAAGGCGCCGTTGTTCATGGGCAACGATAAGGTGACGGTGTCGGGTTCGACGGAGGAAGTGAAGGAGCTGAAGGTCAGCGGGTCGTCGTCCAATGATGACTTTGTGGAGTTTCAGCGGGTGTTCAACCCCTATTTTGTGCGGCTGAACTCTGTGATGGGCCTCGCGAATTCACCGGCGGGGGTGTCGAAGAAGGACTCTCTTTTCCAGGAGTACAAGAAACTTACCGATAGTATCTTCAATCAGATCGACGGTTTTGTCGCCCAGAAGAAGTCGTCCTATGTCAGTCCTTTTGTGCTGGTCGTCGTCAATCAGCTGACGGAAGACGTGGCCGCTCAGGACAGGCGTCTGCATTCCTTGTCGCCTGAAGTGCAGAAGGGATATTATGCCCAATACCTGCAGAAGATGGTGGACGACGCGAAGATCGGCGCCATAGGCACGGAAGCGATCGACTTTACGCAGAATGATACATCCGGTCATGCGGTCAGCCTTTCCTCTTTCAGGGGGAAATATGTGCTGGTCGATTTCTGGGCCAGCTGGTGTCATCCCTGCCGGATGGAGAATCCGAATGTGGTAACGACCTATCAGAAGTTCAAGAGCAAGAATTTTACCGTGCTCGGGGTTTCATTGGATAAGTCCAAGGAGCCCTGGATCCAGGCCATCAAGGATGACGGCCTGGCCTGGACGCAGGTCAGTGATCTGAAGTACTGGTACAATGAGGCTGCTGCCAAATATCATATCCAGAGCATCCCGCAGAATTTATTGATCGACCCGAATGGGAAGATAGTAGGACGGAACCTGAGGGGCCCCGACCTGCAGGCGAGGTTGTGCGAATTGCTGGGTTGTAACTAATTGATGTCTTTTCCCTGCTGCAGCATCGGCAGCATTTTTTCAATGTTGGTTTTATTGGGGCCGTCGGGCGCCTGGGCTTGAGCTTTCTTGAGGTAGTCCAGCGCTTTTTTATAGTCTCCGGTTGCAGAGTAGCCGCGGGCCATGCCCATATTTGTTGTGAATTCGTTGGGATGTCTGTCGTAATTGAGCTTGAAGACATCGAAGGCTTCTTTTGCCTTTTTCTGGATGATCAGCTGGCGGGCGTACTGGTGCACCTCATTGATCTTTCCGAGGGGAAGCGCTTCTTTCATGACGGCGTCTGCCTCTTCCTTGCGATTGAGCAGGGTCAGGACCTGGGCCTTGGTGGAGAGGCTGGTGAAATTCCTGTCGCCGACGACGTTGGGGTTGATGGCGGAGTCGGCCCAGGCCAGTCCTTCTTCGAGGTCGGTGTTGCGCTGTACGCAGAAGAGAGCCGCCTGGTTCCATGCGTTCCAGTTGAAGCCTTTGTCGGTGCGCAGCTCGCGCCGGAAGGATTCCAGCTGTGTCCTGACGTAGTCGACCTCGACTTTGAAGGGGATGCTTAGCTTTTCCCATTCCATGGCGATGGTTGCGGAGTTCTCTTTTTGGTCAGAGAACTCATAGCGGAGCCATTCCACTTCTTTATCCATTGGCACCGGTTTGACCGTCACGCGGAGCGCGTCTTCTTTGGGGTCGTAGAAGAAGCTGCCCCAGGAGCTGCTGTTGTGGGAGAAGATGAGAGTGCATTCCGAAGCGCCGTAGGCGATGAAGAAGCCGTATTTGCCGGCGGGCAGGGGTTTGCCTTCGATGGCGACGTCGGTGGAGAATTCGATGGTGGTGTTCTCGTTGGCGCCGGCCCGCCAGGGGGCTGCTTTGCTGGTTCCGTATCCCTGGTAGGTATAGCCTTCGGGGACGAGCTTGCCCCATATCTGTCCTTCGCGGCCTTTGACGCCGGGGCGGTCGTAGTGCAGCGTGATATCGGTGATGCCTATGCGCTCGGTGACGGATGCTTTTTTGTTACCGCCGCTGGGGAGGGAGGTGAGCTGCGCTTTCGCTACAGTGAGGAACAGCGTCAGCGCGAGGCCGATGGTGAGGTTTTTTCTCATAGTGAAGCAATTTTAGTTTGGGATAAATGTAGTGTTTACCCGCCCGGGTGTACGGGTGTTTTACACCGAAGGCGGAAAAACGGGATGCGGCTGCCGAGGCCGGGAAAATGAGGAGGGAAGCGGGAAAAATGGGGAGCGAAACCTGAAAAAGCGCTATTGCAGCTGTCGTTTATAGAGTTGAATGGTATTCTCGTAGCCCAGGTAGAGGGCGTCGCTGATGAGGGCGTGGCCGATGGAGACTTCGTCGAGGCCGGGGATGGTGTGGGCGAAGAAGCTGAGGTTGTGAAGGTCGAGGTCGTGGCCGGCGTTGAGGCCGAGGCCTGATTTGATGGCGCATTCTGCGGCGGCGCGGTAGGGGGCGATGGCTTTTTCCCGGTCGGTGTAGTATTCGTGAGCATAGGCTTCAGTGTAGAGCTCTACTCGGTCGGTTCCGGTAGCGGCGGCGCCTTCGACCATGGCGATGACGGGGTCGACGAAGAGGGATACGCGGATGCCGGCTTTTTGAAAGGTGGATACGATGTCAGTCAGGTAGTTCTTGTGGCGGATGGTATCCCAGCCATGGTTGGAGGTGATCTGACCGAGTGCGTCGGGGACGAGGGTTACCTGGGTGGGGCGGACGTCGAGGACGAGGTCGACGAATTTTTGTTCCTGTGAATTGCCTTCGATATTGAACTCGGTGGTGATGATATTCCTGATGGCGTAGACGTCGGCGTAGCGGATATGGCGTTCGTCGGGGCGGGGGTGGACGGTGACGCCGTCTGCGCCGAATAGTTGGGCGTCTACTGCTGCCTTGACCACGTCCGGATTGTTGCCGCCGCGGCTGTTGCGCAGGGTGGCAAACTTGTTGATATTAACAGAGAGCTTTGTCATGGAACAAAGGTAAGGTTTGGGGCAGTAGACCCGCGGTTAAAAAAATTATATACCAGTATATACCAGTTCAGAAATAAGATGATATATTTATGATATGAAAGCCAAATCTGTCACGGACCTCATCCGGATCGATCCTGCGTTGACGACCCCGGTTTACCGACAGATCGTCCAGTCGATCGCGCGGAATATCGACAATGGGGTGCTGAACAAGGATGATATGCTGCCTTCGGTGAACCAGATAGCGGCTGAGTTCTCGCTGGCGCGCGGGTCTGTGTTCGCGGCTTATAATGAATTGAGGAGCTCGGGGATCATCGACAGCATTCCGGGGAAGGGTTATTATGTCCTGAGCACGGAGACCCGGCAGAAGAAGAAGATATTTTTATTGTTCAGTACGTTCACTCCGTATAAGGAGACCCTGTATAATGCATTCCGGGATCATCTGCCGGAAGGCTGTACGCTGGATATCTATTTTCACCATCATAATGCGCGGATGTTCGAGACCCTGATCCGGGAACAGTCTGCTTACTACAATACGTTTGTGATCATGCCGGAAGTGGGTGGGGATACCTCTGGTGTGTTGTCCAGGCTGGAGATGAAACGGGTGTTCTTGCTGGACGTTGGCCTGAAGGACTATCGCGATCTATATCCGGGAGTGTATCAGAATTTTGAAAAGGATATTTTCTCGATCCTGATGGACGCTGTGGAATTGGTAAGGAAATACAAACGGCTGTTCCTGGTGTTTCCGGAGGGGTTTCGTACAAGGGAGATCATATCGGGGTTTCAGAAGTTTGGAAGGAAAAAAGTGGTGCCGACGGAGGTTTGGGGAAGTGTTGGGGGGGCGGGCGGCGCCGGAGGTGTCGGGGGAGGAGATGTTCAGAAAGGGGATGCGTTCATTGTTATTGATGATAACAGCCTGGTGGATATTATCCAGGTGGCGAACCGGAAGGGCTGGCAGCTGGGGAAGGATATTGGGGTTATCTCCTATAATGAGACGCCTTTGAAGAGCGTGATCGGCAATGGGATCACGACGATCACGACCGATTTTGTGGCGATGGGGAGGACGATGGCGGAGATGGTGGTGTCGGGGAAGAGGGAAGTGGTGGAGAATCCATTCGTGCTGATCGACAGGAAATCTTTTTGACATGAATGATATGGTGGCGGCAAAATTATTTTTTGGGAAGGGGCGACTAGCCGGTGGGCCGGTCGAGCGGCTGACGAGGCGGATCGCCGATCTGGGGGATATCTTCAGTGACAGGGAGGCTTATGCGCGGATGCCTGCGGACCAGGTCGTTTATGAGGTGGAGTCAAGTTTTCCTGTGGCGGCCGGTACGGAGGGTGGGCTGTTCATTGGGATCACGTATATCCATCCGGGTAAGGTGGGCGAGGAGTATTTTATGACCAAAGGACATTTTCACGAGATCAGGAACAGGGGTGAAGTCTACATATGTATGGAAGGGGAGGGGATGCTGATCCTGATGAATGAAGATCATTCGTCAGTGTGGGCGGAGAAGATGGAACCCGGCAGCATCCACTATATCAACGGGCATACGGCGCATCGCACGGCCAATACAGGAAGCACGGTCCTGTCATTTGGCGCCTGCTGGCCTTCGGATGCCGGGCATGACTATCGGACCATCAGCGAAAGAGGTTTTTCAAAAATATTAGTTGAGCAAAACGGGGTACCGACCCTGGTGAACAAGCCATGAATAACCACTATATAGGCATCGATCTTGGGGGCACACGCGTAAAGCTTGGCCTGGTCACGGAAGGGAGAGTTGTCGCGCGAAGGATCATCCCGGCGAATTCGTCGGGTGGGCTTTCCGGCGGGCTGGTGGCGAGCCTGCCTGTGATCGCGCGGGAGGTGGATGAGCTGTTGCGGTCGAGCCAGGTGGCACGGGCATCGCTGGCAGGGGTCGGGCTCGCTTTTGCTGGCCTTGTTGACCCTTCGGCACAGTGTATCCTTTCCACCAATAAGAAATATGACGACGCGCTGGATGTAGATCTGCAGGCGTGGGTGAAGCAGCACTGGGATGTCCCTTTCTTTATGGACAATGATGCCAGGATGGCCGCGGTCGGAGAATGGAAATATGGTGCGGGAAGGGGCGTCAATGACCTGGTCATCATGACCATCGGCACGGGTATCGGGACCTCGGCGATCATCGGGGGGCAGCTGCTGCGGGGACGTCATTTCCAGGCAGGTGTTCTGGGCGGGCATATCTCTGTACAGTATGAGGGTCGGCCCTGTACCTGTGGCAATACCGGTTGCCTGGAGGCCTACGGCTCTACCTGGAGCCTGGCGGGGCGTGTTGAAGGGATCGCTGATTTTGAGGCGCTTTTTGCCGCGGCGGACAAGGGTGATGCTGACGCATTAAGGGTGAGGCAGGATTGTTATGACGTGTGGTCTGCGGGGATCGTGAATCTGATACATGCCTATGATCCCGAAGTGGTCGTGCTGGGCGGCGGGGTGCTGTCGCGTGCGGACGAGATACTGCCTTATGTTACCGAAAAAGTTCACCGGCATGCGTGGACTCCCTGGGGTAAGGTCAGCATAAGAGCCACCGAGTTGCATGGTGATGCGGGGGTATTGGGTGTTACACATTGTTTGAAGGATAAATTATGAAATCAAATTACGATAAGACGCCTTTTGTTCAGGTCGGTGGCGGGGTATGTTGGACAGGATGGGAGAAGGTGTGCCGGGTTATCAGGGAGCATGGAGGCGGGATTACCGCGGGCCATGGACCCAGGGTGGTCGTTTTGGAGACCTATCCTGGTGTTCAGGATGAGGAGGTGGTTGCTCAGCTGAGGGCTGGGCTTCCGGGGGCGTGGTTTTTTACAAAGGATGCTTTTTTGACTACGGAAAAAGTATTGGCGCTGGTGTACCCGGATGTGACGGATGATGAGGTTTTCGGTTATATCACCAGGTTATCGATGCGGGACTTCTTTGATCCTCTTCGGTTGCGGGAGATGCGGGACGCGATAGCGCGGGAGTCAGGGGTTGTCTATGTCTACGGGCCGGGCGCCGCATTGGTGGCGGAGCGCTGGGACCTGCTGGTCTATTTCGATATGCCGCGATGGGAAGGGCAGCTGCGTTTCCGCCGCAATGAGATAGCGAATCTGGGGCTGACGGATAAGACGGTGAAGGCCTCGCTGCAGTATAAGCAGGCGTTCTTTGTCGACTGGCGGGTGGCGGATAAGCTTAAGAAGACTTTGATGGCCAGGTGGGATCTTGTCGTAGACACTACTGTAGCAGAACAGCCGAAGATGGTGCCTGGGGCAACGTTGAATGAAGCGTATGGGAGAGCTGTGAAGCGGCCATTCCGGCTGGTACCCTTCTTTGACCCGGGGCCCTGGGGCGGGCAGTGGATGAAGGATGTGTGTGGCCTTGACCGTTCGCAGCCCAATTATGCCTGGTGTTTTGACTGTGTGCCGGAAGAGAACAGCCTGCTGATCAAATTTGGGGAGGTTCTTTTCGAGACGCCGGCGCTCAACCTGGTGTTTGCGCAGGCGAGGGCGTTGCTGGGCAATGCCGTGCAGGCCAGGTTCGGGGATGAGTTTCCTATCCGGTTCGATTTTTTAGATACGATGGGAGGGGGTAATCTGAGTCTGCAGGTCCATCCGACGACGGAGTATATCCGGGAGCATTTTGGTATGGATTATACGCAGGACGAGAGCTACTATATTCTGGATGCGGGGGACGATGCTGTCGTTTATCTTGGATTGAATGAAGGGGTTGTGGCAGGTGAAATGGTGGGTGAGCTGGCGGCTGCGCAGGGAGGGGGGAAGGCGGATGGCGCGACGGGCGGTCCGGCGTTCGATGCGGAGAAATTTGTGGGGAAGTGGCCGATCAGGAAACATGATCATGTGCTGATACCTGCGGGGACTGTGCATTGTTCGGGGAAGAACAGTATGGTGCTGGAGATCAGCGCGACGCCGTATATCTTCACCTTCAAGCTGTGGGACTGGGGCAGGATGGGGCTGGACGGGAAGCCGAGACCGATCAACATCGGGCATGGGCAGCGGGTCATCGACTGGAGCCTGGGGCCGCAGCGGACGAAGAAAGAGCTGATCAATGTCGTTACAGTGGTGGATGAAGGGCCGGGGTGGAGGGAAGAGCGTACGGGGCTGCATGAGCGGGAATTTATCGAGACCCGGAGGCACTGGTTTACGGGTAAGGTCACGCATCATACGGGTGGCAGTGTCAATGTGCTGAACCTGGTCGAAGGGAGAGAGGCGGTGGTGGAGAGTCCTACCGGCGTGTTTGAGCCTTTTATCGTTCATTATGCGGAGACCTTTGTCGTGCCCGATGCGGTAGGGTTGTATACGATCCGTCCTTATGGCGAGAGTGAGGGCCAGCTATGCGCGACGATGAAGGCGTTTGTTCGAAAGAATGCATAAACTATTGCTATGTCTAACTATGCCAGCAAGCCTATTCCGGCGGAGAAGCCGGCAGTGGCGACTGTCACGAGGCCCTGGGGGTCTTTTAAGCAGTTTGCGAATAACGAAGACTGCACGGTCAGTCTTATGACCGTGTTGCCCGGACAGCGGCTAAGTCTCCAGTCGCATACCGGCCGGGCGGAGCTATGGATCGTGGTCGATGACGGCGCCGTTGTGCAGGTGGGAGATGAGGTCCGGGAGTGCAGGGCCGGGGATGAGATATGGATACCGGCGAATGAGCGGCACAGGCTAAGCTGTGGTGGGGACCATCCGGTCCGGGTGCTCGAGGTAGCTTTTGGCAATTGGCAACAAAACGATATCTGCCGATATGATGACGATTACAAACGCTGACAAGCGAACTAATCTTATTTGTTTGACAGTGGCCATAGGAGGCCTGCTGTTTGGCTTTGATACCGCGGTCATCTCCGGCGCGGTCGGGCTGATCAAGACCCAGTATCTCCTTGATACGACGAGGGAGGGCTGGTTCGTGAGCAGCGGTCTGGTGGGCTGTATCGCCGGTGTGCTGGTTGCGGGGATGCTGAGCGACCGCATCGGGCGGAAGCGGACCATTCTTGTGTCGGCGCTGGCATTTTTTATATCCGGTATCGGGTGTGGTTTTGCCGGCGGTTTTGCCGAGCTGGTAACGGCCCGTATCGTCGGCGGAGTGGGAGTGGGGATGGCTTCGGTCATCTCACCGATGCTGATCGCTGAGTTTGCGCCGGCGGACAGGAGGGGGAGGATGATCGCTTATTATCAGCTGGCCATCACAGTGGGTATCCTGCTGGCGTACTGCTCGGATGCTTTTTTTGTGGCGACTGTTGCGAGGGAGGCGTGGCGGCCGATGTTCGTGGCGATGGCTGTGCCATCGGTGGTGTTTGTGCTATTGTTATTGAGGGTGCCTGAGAGTCCGCGGTGGCTGGTGGCCAGGGGACGGAAGGACAAGGCGCTGGAAGTATTGAACCGCCTGCGCCCTATGGTGGTTGCTGAGAAGGAGTATGCTCAGATCGTGGGGGCTGCTGTGCGGGATACGGACAGGCGTGTATCTCTCGCGATGGTGAGGATGCCGCTGCTGATCGGGATCCTGCTGGCGGTGTTCCAGCAGTTCTCGGGGATCAACGCCATCATCTATTATGGACCCAGCATCTTTGAGGCGGCCGGCATCGGCGGAAGCAATGCTCTTATCTTCCAGGTGATCATCGGCGTTATCAATATGCTGTTTACGATAGTTGCGATCAGGTGGTCCGATAAGTATGGGCGGAAGTTCCTGCTGACGACGGGGCTGAGCGGGATCGTCCTGTCGCTGGTGCTCTGCGGAGTGCTGTTCTATACGGGGCATACGCAGGGTATCTTTTTGCTTGTGCTGTTGCTGCTTTATATCGCCTGTTTTGCGTTTTCGCTGGGGCCGGTGACCTGGATCATCATCAATGAGATCTTTCCTACGCCGGTGCGGGTGCGGGCGGTTGCTGTCTGTACGATGGCATTGTGGATAGCGGTCTGGGTGGTGGGGCAGTTCTTTCCCTGGATGCTGGCGAAGATGGGGGCTGCGGTGACGTTCTGGTTGTTTGCGGGGTTCAGCCTGGCGAATTTTGTTTTTAGCTGGCGGGTCGTGAAGGAGACCAGGGGGAAGACGTTGGAGGAGATGGAGGAGGTGTTTGTGGCGCCCCATTAGGGTATTCGCCCCGCCGGGGTATAAATAAATAGGGCGACGCTTGCCGCGTCGCCCGGGGTTTAGGGATTCGAAGGGGTAAATTAATTTAAATTGATGGCCGGGTTATCGGGGGATTGTTTGAAAACTTTTGTCTGATAGATGGACTCGCCTTCGGCGGTCTTTATATTCAGCTGATAAGTACCTGGGGTAAGGAGCTCGAGGTCGTTGAGGGGGATCCTGTTGAGGCCGGATTTGAGGCCTGCGCCGAGCATCCTAACGATCCTTCCTTCTTTTATATCTGCCAGCAGGATGATGCAGTCAGCTTCTTCGTCGCAGGTAATTTCGAGAATGATGTAATAATCAAATGGATTCGGATAGACCGAAATTTCTTTTACCATAACCATAAACCTGTAATTTATCTGTGGTGATTGGGAAGCACCCTGGTCACGACCTTTACGGGGATCAGTGCGGGCATTTGTTCTTTTACGAGGAAGGAGATTAAATGGTTGATGAGTGTTTTGCAAACGAGTTGATAATTGTTTTCAAGGGGTTTGCGAATCTGCGATTTCATACTGGTGCGGTTTATACATATAAAGACCAATTTGCTGCCAGAAAATAAGGGGTTGGTAATGTGGAGTTTGCGGGATTTTGGCTTGGGATTGGTGTCCCAGGATGGGAAGATTTGGGGTTTTTTGGGAAAGCCCGCGTAGTATTACTAAGGACAATTACGGAAAATACTAGGTGGAAAACATTAGAAACGGCCGACGAGCTTGAGGTTGAGGAGGCGTGGGGTGAGGCGGTTGGGGATGGCGTAGGTCGTATTGGAGAAGTCTTTTATGAGCATGTAGGAGATGGTGTTGGCGCGGTCGATGAGGTTGAAGACCTCGAGGGTGGCCCAGATGTTCTCGAAATTGCGGAATGGGCTATGGCTGCGGCGGTTGCTTTTTTCGCTGTCGAGAAGGAGGGCGCTGAAGCCGACGTCGATGCGGATATAGGGGTCGATGGTAAGGGCGTTGCGATAGCGCAGGTTCCCGGGAATATTGAAGGGCAGGTCGCTGCCATAGAGGAGGTTCAGATAGGCCTTCAGGTTTTTATTGGTGGCCAGGTAGTCCTGGAGGAAAACGCCAAGGGTGAATAGCCGGTCAGTGGGACGGCGGACCCAGCCGGCCTCTGTCTTAACGCTGTCTGTGGGATGGCCCTGAGCGTTGAGGGTATAGTTGTAGTAGGAAGTGTCGATCTTCTCCATCGATCGCATAAAGCCGAGGCTTACCCAGCTCTCTGCGTCTTTTACCAGCTCGCCGAAGAGCCGGAATTCTAAGCCCGTCGCATAGGCTTTGGCGTCATTCAATCCAAAATACTGGATGTGTACATTGTTGATGTCGTAGGGATCGACCCTTGACATTTGTTTGTAGTAGGCTTCGGTTGTGAAGCGGAAGGGGCGGTCACCCATCCTGAAATTTCGATCGATGCCGGCTACTACCTGCCAGCTGCGTTGTGCCTTGAGGGCGGTGTTGAGCGTTCCGTCGGGGCGGAGCATTTCCCGGAAGAAGGGGGGCTGATCGTAGATGCCTAACGAGGCCTTATAGACGATATCTTTTTTTGCGTTGCGGGGCCGCCAGGAGGCGCCGACGCGGGGCGAGATCAGGAGCTCCTTATTGAGCGTATTATAATTGTAACGCACGCCGCCCTGCAGCGTGAAGTCGCCGTTCTTTTGCAACAGGAGATTATCCTGGATAAAGCCGGTCAGGCGGGTGATGCCGGGATTGTCCGTTGCGTGTATCACGCCTGTGATGCTGGGCACGCCGGGGTTGTTGGGAAGGGAATAGCCGGCGGAGTCCTGGTATTGCCATTCGTTGAGGTGGGAGCGTACGGTCTGTCGTTCGGCGCTGACTCCCCACTGGATATAGTGCTGGTTGAGCGTGAGATAGCCTTTGTGCGTGGCGTTATATACCTGGATATTGAGCTGGTCGCGGGCGAAATTCTGGTAGGTGCCTGCGCCGAGCGGGTTGGTGATCTGGCCGAAGGTAGCGCTGGACTTGTCGAAATCGCGGTCACCGAAGAGGTAGGCGCCGGTGATGTCGTAGTCCTGCTGTTCTTTGTCCTCGAAGCGGGAGGCCATCCATTTCAGCTTCAGGTTGTGGTTGATCTGCCGGGTCAGGGAGAGGCCGGCCATATTGGTCTGGTACTGGTCTTTCTCCTGGCCGTCGAAGAAGATGTCCAGGCCGAGGTTGGCGGTATAGTAAGGTGAGAAAATAGAAGACGTCAGCTGGCTGGATTCGGGGATCAGGTGAAATCTTGTCTGGGAGAAATTGCCGAGGAACTCGAGCTGGTTGTTCCTGTTGAGCTGCCAGGTAAGAAGCGCCTGTATATCCGAAGAGGAGGGGGCGTAGGTCCCTTTGGTCTCCTGGCTGCCGAGCAGGGTATTGTTGGTGCGGTTGCGGGCGCCGACCAGCCAGGTGAAATTTTTCGTTGCGCCTTCGAGGTGCAGGCCTTGTTCGAGCAGGCCGGCGTAGACGGAACCGCCGAAGCCGGTTGGCTTCCGATATTGAATGTCCAGCGCAGAAGACATTTTATCTCCGTAGCGGGCCTGGAAGCCTCCGGTATAGAAGTTGACGCTGCGGGTGAGCTCGGGGTTGATGAAGCTCAGCCCTTCCTGTTGTGCATTGTTGACGAGGTAGGGACGGAATACTTCGAAGTCGTTCACGTAGACGAGGTTCTCGTCGTAGTTGCCGCCGCGTACGGAGTACTGGGAGGTCAGCTCGTTGTTGGAGCCGACAATTATTTTGAGCAGGCTTTCGATGCCGCCGATGGGGGCGGGGATATTGATGGCATTTTTTGGGTTGATGCGGACAAGGCCGGTCTCCCGGCTTTCGCGCTGATCGGAGACGACAACTTCCTGAAGGGTTTTTTGGCCTTTCTCCATACGGATGACTGCGCGTTCTTCTTCGTTCTCGTTCAGCAGGAAATTTCGTTGTTCCGTCTTGTAGCCGGTGAAGGAGAAGACGAGGGCGAAGGCGTGTTCGGCGGGGACCTTTAGCCGGAAGGTGCCGGAGTCGGATGTGAGTATGCCGGATTGCCTGCCCAGGATGGTGACTGAAGCGCCGTGCAGCGGTTTTTCATTTTCGTCGAGGACCCTGCCGGAGACAATGGCGAGCTTTTTCTGCGCGTGCGCCGGCAGGATAAATAAGAAAAGTATAGTGACAGCAATGAGGGATCTCAAGCAGTTTATAGTTTAACGATCAATCACAGTTTTTAAGTGTATGGATGGTCGCTTTTGGGTCGTTGGAATGGAAGACGGTAGTGCCGGCTACCAGGACGTCAGCTCCGGCTTTGCAGAGGCTGCTTGAGTTTTCGACGGTGACACCGCCGTCGATCTCGATCAGGGTATTGAGGCCGCGGTCATGGATCATGCGCCGCAGGTTGCGTATCTTCTGGAAGGTATGGGGGATGAACTGCTGGCCGCCAAAGCCAGGGTTGACGCTCATGATCAGCACCAGGTCGATATCCTGCAGGAGGTCCGAGAGGAAGTCGACGGGGGTAGCCGGGTTAAGGGCCACGCCGGCCTTCATGCCCAGAGCTCTTATCTGCTGGACGTTGCGGTGGAGGTGGCGGCAGGCTTCGTAGTGGACGGTGAGGCGGTCGGCGCCGGCCTTTTTGAAATCTTCGGCATACCGTTCGGGCTCCTCGATCATCAGGTGCACATCAAATACCTTGTTGGTGGCTTTGCGGAGCTGGGCGATAACGGGGAGGCCAAAGCTGATATTGGGGACGAACCTTCCGTCCATGACGTCCAGGTGATACCAGTCGGCGTTGCTTTCGTTCAGCATTTTGCATTCGTCTTCCAGCCGGAGAAAATTGGAGGCCAGTAGGGAGGGTGCTATGATCGGCATGCGTATATGGCTTTTAGCCTTAAAGATAGTGATTACTCCAGTTTCTTGATCCGGTCGGCTGCTTCGCTAAAATCCTTGTCCAGGGCCAGGGCCTGCCGGTAGTAGCGGATCGCCTCGTCTTTTTGACCTTTTACCTCGTAGCAGCGGCCGGCCCAGAAGTAGCCATCGGCATTGGTATTGGATACCTGGATGGTCATGCGGAAGGTATTGAGGGCGGTGTCGTAGGCCTTTTGTTGATAGAGGGCGATGCCTTTTTCGAGGTAGGCGTCGGTGAATTTCCAATCCCGCCGGATACAGGAGTCGAATTGGGCTATGGCTTTTTTGTACTGTGTGATATTGGAGTAGTAGATCCCTTTTATGAAGAAGGGGTCCAGCAGCTCGTGGGTGCTGTCTTTGCTGAGGACCTTGTCGCAGATCGTAAGGGCGGTAGCGTTGCGGTGTTCGGCGTAGAGATGGGCCAGTTCCAGCGCATAGGTATTGACGGGCTGGAGCTGATAGGCTTTGCCGAGAGCCCGGATGGCGCCGGCCGTATCTTTTTGTCTTTCCAGCAGCAGGCCTTTCTCATACCAGGCTTCGAAATCCGAGGTGTCGTTCTTCAGGAGGCCGTCGTATACGCCGAGCGCTTCGGATGTCCGTCCCATCTGCTGGTAAATGTCGCCGAGCATGGCGGGGAAGGAGGGATTGGTAGGGAAGCGCTGCTGGCAGTCGGTGAGCAGGCGGATCGCCTGGCTTGTCTGTCCCAGGATGGCGAGTGTCGACGCATAGCGGGTAGCGGTGTATTCATCAGGCACTATCTCCCATGATCTCTGATAGTCTTTGACGGCAAGCTCGTGGAGATTATTCCGGGACAGCAGCTCGGCTCTTCTGAAATAGATGCCGGCCTTGTCAGCGACTTTATCCTTCGAGAGGCTGTCGGTCAGCGATGCATAAGGAGGGTGAGAGAGTATGGCCGCCTGTTGATCGTCTTCTTTGTTCCGGTTGTTATGACAACCTGCTATCGAGCAACCGATGAAGGTGATGCCAAATAGCAGGCAAAGGGTCCGCAATGATACATTCATCCCGCAAAGCTAAGAAAAACCGGCCGATGGCCCTAGTGGGTGGTCGGCCGGGGTTAGTTGACCAGCACGGTAAAGGTTTGGGTCGTCTGGCGGCCGGTTACCCTAACGACTACCGTGGAGCCGGTGGTTATTCCGGGTGGCAGGTGGAGGGCATAGCGGGTCTGGCCTTTCAGACGGGTTTGAGTCAGCAGCTGGCCGGACATCGTATAGACGTCGGCGTCGAGCTCTGCGGTAGTCGGTGTGGCGATGAAAAAATTGCCGCCTGTCGCCGGGTTGGGATACAGCTGAATGCCAGGGGCGGTCGCTGCGATCGTGACCGTGCTGATATCCGAATACGAGGATTGGCCGTCCTTGCCGGTGCGGACGATGCGGTAGTCGACGGTTCTTCCTGTGGGCGCTGTGGCGTCGGAGTATTGATAGCTGTCGCCTGCTGCCGTGATTGTGAAAATGGTGGAATAATTGTATCCGTCTGTGCAGCGCTGCACCTGGTACTGGTTTGCGTCAGCCGACAAGGGGTCGGACCAGGAAATGTTGACGTTATTCGCTCCGCTGACCCTGGCGGTAAGATCGATGTCTCCGATGGCGAGGGAAACACAGCCTACCGCACCAAATTTATTCATTGTGGCGCAGCCGTAGACCCTGGTGGAGCTGCAGCTGTTGGAGAATGAATTAATAGCGCCATAATTACAGTTGATGTGATTGTTGGTAAGCGAGTAAGATGTTGTGCCACCGGTAAAATTGCTGACGCCGGTGGTGTAGTAGCTTTTGCCTCCGGGGGCGATCCCCAGCTGAGAGTTGTCCCGCACCTGGAGGCCGTTGGTGGCCTTGAGCCAGGCGATGCTGGCGGCGCTGCCGTCTCCGACGACGGCTGAGCTGTTGGATTCCAGGATAACCGCATTGGCGGTGACATTCGAGGAGCCGTTGAGGACGGCGGTACTGGATTTGAAGTCCAGTGTGTTGGTGACGGTAAGGCTGGATGTGCTGGTCAGGACGAGCGCGCTCGAGGTGACCGTAGAGGAGCTGGCGGTGATGGTAGAGCCGCTGTTGAGCGTAATAGTGGACGAGCTGACGTCGAAATTGTTATTGGATTGTATGATGCTTGAGGCGCCGGTCGTGGTCAGATGGCTACCGGTCATCGATATTGCCGCAGCCGTGATCACCGCCGGAAAAAAGATCGTGTTCATCGTGATCGTGCTGGCGGAGATGGGGAGCGAGTTGTTGACGGTGAGCGTCGCAAGGTCAGTCATCGTGATATTGCTTCCATTCTGAATGGAGACGGGGGTGCCTGATGCGGTGACGGCCGATAAGGGATTCAGGTACATACTGGTGTTGTCGACGGTCATGGCGTTGTTGACCTGCAAGGCTACCAAACTGGCCACTGTGACGGATGAGGCGGAGAAGGTCGCTGCGTTGAGCGTTATATTGTCGTTGGCGCCGATACGAGAGCCAGTGAAGCTGGCGGTATTGTTTTGTACGGTCAGTGCAGCGTTGACTGCTATGCTGTCGTTGCTGAACGTTGCGTTGTAAAAGCTGGTGGCAGAGTTGATCAGCACCGTATCGTTGCTGAAGCTGGTGGTATGATTGGGAAAGCTGGTGCTCGCGGCGATCTTTACAGTTCCGCCGATGAAGGTGCAGGCGTCACAGGTGCCGCCGTTGAAGGTGAGTGTCTTGCCCGGGGTAATGTTAAAGGTACAGGTGGTGCAGCTGGTGCTGCCTACAACGGAATTGAAGGTGTTGTTGGTAGTAACGTTGTAGGTGGCTGCGTTTACTGAGGAGGATAGGACAATTACTAATAAGGTTGTTACGAATAGGGTCGAATTCATTACAAAGGTTTAGGATGGATAAAGGATCTGGACGAGCTAAGTTGGCCAAATTGATGCCGATTTTATAAGTTGTTGATAGTCATAGTGATATTAATACTGCGTTATATATATTATTCTCCCAAATCCGGAAGGTTTTCTCTGATGAAAGAAATTGTCCATGTGTGGCAGGTCGGGGACGGGGATTCCATTTTCGAGAAGGGGGATGGATTTTTGGGGGTGGGTGTGCTTTTTAAATGGTGTGGTCGTAGCTTTGGGCCCTAAAATTTTTTGGCATGTTATACACCGGGTTATTGCATTTACATAGTCTATTGCGATGGGTAATCATTGTGCTGGCGGCTGTGGCTATTTACAGGAGCTATACGGGCATGAAGAGTGGGAGAGTGTTTTCGGCGGGGGATAAGAAGACAGGGCTTTTTCTGATGATCTCGGCGCATACGACGCTGCTGATCGGGCTTTATTTGTGGATCGCGGGTCCCTGGGGCCTGGCGAGTATCCGGAATCTGGGGTTTGGGGAGGTGATGAAGGATCCGGTATACCGATTTTTCGCGGTGGAGCATTTGACGGGTATGTTGATAGCGATCGTGCTGATCACGATCGGGAGGGGTGCGGCGAAGAAGAATATACCGGATGCGGCGAAGTTCAAACGGTCGTTCTGGCTTTTCCTGGTGGCGTTGGTGATCATTCTTGTGACTGTGCCCTGGCCGTGGCGTGTTGTTGGGGCGGGGAGGCACTGGATGTAGTGAACGGGAAAGAAATAAAAATGCCGCCATGGATTTTACTCCATGGCGGCTAATTTTTTGTCAGGGTCAAACGATCGATTTTCAGGCTCGTCTAAGGATCGCGGATTAGGGGGATAATGCCCTGGCACTTCTAAGTTTTTCAGGTTTGGATTTCCAGCTGTTTCGGGTTCGGAATGAAGTATTGCACTACAGTCAGTCTGATACCGGTCAACAGGTTTTTGTTCGGACGTTTGGATTCTACGTGGGTTTTCGAGGAATTTGGACTACGGTCTTTCGGGATTCTGGATTGCGCTACAGTAATTCGGGTTTTTCGGGGTCTGGATCTTCGGTCTTTCTTAGGATTCGGGGTTGGCTTTCTTAAGGATGTTGGATCTGAACTGTTTTTGGATGAATTGGATATTTATGGATTTTCAGGGATTTGGGTTTGTTTCGTTTGCTGATACAAAGATGTAAAGGAAATGTTAGGATAGGAAACTTATTCGACCGGGGTATGGTTTTGCCCGACGAAAGCAAAAATCGCCCGACGAACGTTCCCGAGGTCCCCGGAGGGGCCGAAGGGAATGATCGAGGAGGACCGTGGCGAAGCAGGTCCGACGAAGATCGACCGGGGTCCGGCGATCGATGGTGGAACTGTAAATATTAGAGAATGTTGAGGCGGGCGGCTACTTCGTCCTTGTGGCCTTTGCCGATAGGTATCTGATTCCCAAGTAAATAAATGGTGTTGCCGCGGATATCATCGATCTTATTGATGTTGACGATATAGGACCGGTGTACTTTGAGGAAGATGGGGCCGATGAGCTTTTCTTCCATATTCTTGAGGGTACTGTAAGTGATATAGCTTTTGGCGGGGGTGACGAATTTGACATAGTCCCGCATGCTTTCGAGGAAGAGGATATCGTCCTTTTTCAGCCGGACCAGCTTGTCTTCAGACTTGATGAACAGGAAGTCAGTTTCGGCGGTGATGGTGGCAGACTGTTGCGGGGCGGGGGCAGGAGCGGGGGCGGCTTCTGTTGATTGCGTCTGTGCCTGCTGCTGCAGCTTTTGGATGGCTTCCAGAAAGCGCTTATAGGTAAAGGGTTTTTTAAGATAGTCGTTGACGTGGTATTGGAAGGCGTCGAAGGCGTATTCGGTCTTGGATGTGGTGAGAATGATCTTGGGGGAGTAGGTGAGACTGTCCAGCAGGTCGAAGCCTGTGGCGCCCGGCATTTCTACGTCGAGGAAGAGCAGGTCTACACGTTCCCGATCGAGGAATTCAAGGGCATCCGCTACGTTGAGGAAATGTCCTTTGACTTCGACAAGGTCACTCTTCTCACAGAACTTGCGTAAAAAATCTGCAGCGATCTGGATATCTTCTACTATGATACAAGAGGTCTTCATCCAAAAACAGTGAGTGAAACTGCTGGTTCACAAGTCCAGTAGCCGCAACATGTGCGGCCGGTTAACAAACGATTTAACAAACGATGTCGGGGTGCCCTTTACGTGAGCGGCCCCTTATCTAACTTAATTCCCTTCGTTGTAAAGCCTTAGTCTATCGTACTCTTTCTCGATTATATGCTGAGCTCTTTCTTTACGTTGGATCAGGAGAATGTATTCAACCCGCAACTCTTCCGCAGTATTAACGGAACATTTGTTCTCGAATTGTTGACAAAGCTCCTGAAGATCGGTGAAACCGACGTAGCCGAAGAGGGTTTTGCAGGTGTGCACTGCTGTTCCCAAAGCGGGAAGATTTTTACTATTGTAGGCGGACTCGACGCGCAGCCAGTATATCGGCAGGTCTTTCAGGAAATCTTCAAAAACGGTTTCTGCGTATATGGTATCGCCTTCGAATAGTTCGGCTAAGAATGTGGAATTCAAGCTTTCATCAAAAACAAAGGTTGTACGGATTTTTTGCATGGTAGCTGCAATTTTTTTTCCCGGTATACGTTAAGAGTATATATGTATAATGAACATGTAATCCTTAACCGCTAAGCGGGAACTATATCCAGACGGGAAAAGTTCCTAATTATTGTCCAAAATCCAAATTTATGAAAAAAATTAGACCCTTACTCCTGCTGCTGATTACCGTAGGAACCGTCGCGGCAACATCTACTCCCAGCTATTCCCAATCACAGTGCAGACTCTTACAGGTCAACAACGCGGCCGCTGATGCGCATGCATACAATGCGGGTTATTGGTTTGGCGTCATGGAGCTGCCTTTTCTTTTCATCTCGGTCTTCTTTGCTTTTCTTACCGCCTATACGCTGAGGGGTGGAAAGTTCGGGAAGGGCATGAAATTCATGGCCTGGGGTTTCCTGGTAATGGCTGTGGGGCATCTGCACATGCAGGTCGAACACTATTACGGGTTCAATCTATTCAGGACCTTGCTGGGATCTCTGAGTGGAAGCATTGCCTGGTTTGTAGCGTTGATCCTCACCTGGGGATTGTCGGGACTTGGCTTTTATTCCATCTATAAAGCCAGCAAAGGGGCATAGGAGCTTTCATGCTGAAAAAATTATTGTGGAACCGGGACAGGTCGCGTCCTATGAGGGGGCGCAATGACCAGTCTGCTTTGTACCGCTCACTATTCGACTTTCTTATCGCCTGTATATCGGTGCCCGGCAATGCTGAGCAGCTGATACAGCTGGGTCATAAGGCAGCGGGTCAGGACGCGGAAGAAGTTTTCCATACCTATCTTTTATTCGAAAAATACCTCACGTCGTTCGAGCTGATCGAGCAGCATACGAGAAAGTCGCTGCGCGAAAGGGTCCGCCAGCGATTTCCTGCGTTATTGCACGACGGGTCTATTTTCAATATCCTTTTTATTTCGGAGACGGAGCAGAAGAATACGCTGGCGATCCAGTTCCTCCAGTCCTTTCTTACGGCGGTGCATGAGAAGCTGGGCAGGGCGGGGGACGGGTATATAGACAAGAAGCTAAAGGAGCTGTCTGTTCTGGAGGTCGATATACAACAGCCGGAAATTTTCAGGAAGCTACAGTTCCTGAGTTTTGAGGCGTTCAAGTTCATCAGCAGCAATTATGGGGAGTCGATGGCGGGGAAGATATTCGAGAAGAACTATGAAGCGTACTCTTCCAAATATAAAGAGCTCGAGGTTTTTCCCTATATGGTGTCTTTGATCCCGAAGGAGATCGTGGACAGGGAGCACCTGGGCATTTTTACGCAGTCGCAGATAGAGCAGATATTCCTGGATAAATTAGCGGAGTCGGAGCAGCTGAATATTGCCCTTGACCAGAAGATCCGGGAGAACGAGCGGACGCAGAGGCTGCTGAGGAAGAACGAGATCATGCTTAGCGGGGTGATCTCTTCGGCGCTGGATGCGATCGTTATTATCGGGGATGCAGGGCATATCATGCACTGGAACCAGGCTGCGAGCGAGATATTCGGGTATGCAGAGAGTGAGGTGAGAGGAAGGACGCTGATGGAGACGATCATTCCTTTTTCATACCAATACTCTTCGTGGAATGGTTTCAAGGGCTTTTTGGGGGAGACGAATGATTCCTTTGTCAATCAGCGGATAGAGATGACCGCTATCCGAAAGAACAGGGAAGTATTTCCCATCGAGCTGACGATAACCGGGATTCGGGACGAGAACGAATTTTATTACAGCGCTTTTATCCGGGATATCTCGAGCCGCCGGCAGCGCGAGGAAGAGCTGATGCAGATGAAAGAGAAGGCTGAGCAGGCGGCCAAGGCCAAGTCGCAGTTCCTTAGCGTTATGAGCCATGAGCTGCGTACGCCATTGAATGCGGTCATCGGGATCACGCACCTGCTGCTGCAGAGCAATCCCCGGGAAGATCAGCAGGAAGACCTGCGGACGCTGCAATTCTCGGGAGAGAGTCTGCTGAATATCATCAATGATATCCTTGACTTTACCAAGCTGGACTCGGGCAAGATCGAGCTTTCGTCGATCGACTTCAATCTGCGCGATCTGACACAGAGTCTTTACCAGTCGTTCAGCTTTAAGGCGAAGGAGAAGAATATCGTATTCGACGTGGAGTATGACGAGCGGATGCCCTTCTATGTCAAGGGGGATAGTTTCAGGCTTTCACAGGTGCTGAACAATCTTATCAGCAATGCTATCAAATTCACCCAGGTGGGAGCGGTCAAGCTGCGGGTAGAGATGACGGAGAGCAATGAAACCTCGTTCGTTACGCGTTTTGCCGTTACCGATACGGGCATTGGCATTGCGAAGGACAAGCAGGAGAAGATATTTGAGCAGTTCACGCAGGCGGATAGTGACACGACGCGGTTATACGGAGGTACGGGTCTGGGGCTTTCCATTTCGGGCCGCCTGGTCGAGCTGATGGGGGGCCGCCTGCTGGTCGAGAGTATTCCGGACCAGGGGTCTACCTTCTATTTCCGGATCGTGCTGCAGCGTGGGGAGATGCCTTCTGCGGCCACGCTTGCGCCAAAGGTGGTGACAAAGAGCAATGACCAGTTCAGGAACAAGCAGATATTGCTGGCAGAGGACAATGCGTTCAATGCGAATATCGCCCGCCGTTTTATCACAGGGTGGGGCGGACAGCTGGATATCGTCGTGGATGGGCGGCAGGCGCTGGAGTTCGTTGCACGGAAGAAGTACGATCTGATCCTGATGGACGTGCAGATGCCGGTGCTGGACGGGTTTGCCTGTACGAGGAAGATACGCAAGCACTTTAAGGATGTGCCGATCATAGCCATTACGGCATCGCCGAAGAACGAGATCATCAACCAGATCATCGAATGTGGGATGGATGATTTTGTCTCGAAGCCTTTTAAGCCGAATGAGCTGCGGAGCAAATTATTGGAATGGTTGTAGGTGGACAATGGGTGTATCGGAAACGGACAGCTGATTTTGGGGATTGGGCCGCAACTAATTGATTAGTAGTTTGTCGGCGATCCGGCATCTTAATGGTAGGGTTTGTCCTATAAATCCTGCTTATGGCTCCTCACTATTTCAAGACTGCGTTGCGCAGCTGGTGGAAGAACAAGACGTTTAGCTTTATCAATGTTATCGGTCTGGCAGCGGGCACGCTGTGCTGTTTGTATATCCTGCTCTATGTGGCGGATCAGTACAGCTATGACCGGCATCAGCGCCGTGCGGCTGACCTGTACAGGGTCGACAGCTATATCGACCTGGCGGGAAATGTCTATAAGCAGGCAACGGCCTCGCCGCCTATTGCGCCCGCGATGAAGAAGGATTTTCCGGAAGTGGAGCAGTATACCCGGGTAATGGACCCTACGGGTGTTGGCGTGGTGACGCACCTGCTGCGGTGGCGGGACAAGTCGTTCTATGAGGAAGGGCTGGACTTTGTCGATTCGACGTTCTTCGACGTGTTCAGCTATCGTTGGATCAATGGCGGCCCGGCGCATGCGCTTGATGAGCCTTACAGTATGGTTCTGACGTTTAGGGTGGCTGAGAAGTTGTTTGGAGCCGTCGACCCGGTAGGGCAGGTCATCTCTGTCGACAATTCTTTTGGGAAGCATGATTTTAAAGTTACCGGCGTAGTAGCGGATGACAGGGGGCAGTCGCATCTGCGTGCGAATGTCTTCGTCTCCATGAACAGCAATGGGATCGGCGCCTATGTTTATGGCGCGGAAACCTGGGCGGGGGAGAATATAGCCTATTCCTATGTGCGGCTGAGGCCGGGCGCGGATGCGAGCGTCCTGCAACGGAAGCTGCCGGCTTTTCTGGATAAACACGGAGGGGAGCAGCTGAAGTCGACGGGTATTCATAAGGTGCTGACGCTTCAGCCGGTGGTGTCAATTCATACCTCGCAGGGTCTGGGGCATGAGCCGAGTCCAACGGTCAGTCCGTCTTTTCTGCGCGTATTGTTGTTCATTGCGCTGCTGATACAGCTGATAGCCTGTATCAATTTTATGAATCTCTCGACGGCGAAGGCTTCTCAACGGGCGAAGGAAGTTGGGGTAAGGAAGGTGCTGGGGGCCGAAAGGATGCAGCTGGTCCGGCAGTTCCTGGGGGAATCCTTCATATTGTCGCTGGCGGGAGTGCTGGTCGCGCTGCCGCTGCTTGTGGCTGTATTGCCCTGGCTGAATTCGCTGACGCACGCCAATATCCAGGCGTGGATGCTGGCGGATTACAAAGTAGTTGGGTTGTTTGGGGGGCTTGTCGTCGTGACGGCGCTGGTCGCCGGCAGCTATCCGGCCTTCTACCTTTCGGCGTTTGCTGCTATCCGGGTATTGAAGGGGAATTTCTCCAGTCATATTTCGGCCTCGGGTATTCGCCGGGGGCTGGTGGTCTTTCAGTTCGTCATTTCCATTGCCCTGATCAGCGGGATCATCGTCATCTATAGTCAGCTGCGATATATCGGGCGGATGGACCTTGGTTTTGACCGGGACCAGGAGCTTGTATTCCGGTTCAACACGGAGGATGCCCGATCGAAGATCAGGCCGTTCATGAATGATCTGGGACAGCTTTCGGAGGTCAGGACGTCGAGCAATTCCAGTTTTTATCTCACACAGGTGATACCGAACGATATGCCTTTTTATCCCGCCGGTGGGAATGCCGCTGCAGCGCAGGATGCGCCCTTCATTACCTGTGACGAATATTTTGTAAAGGCCAATGGCATACGGTTATTATCCGGGAGGGACTTTCATCTGAACGACTCGGGCAGGGTAATGATCAATGAGATGATGGCGCACCGGCTGGGGCTGGACGTCGCCACGGCGCCGGGCAAGCGGTTATATGGGAAGGGAGGGGATGGTCCCTACGAGATCGTTGGGGTCATGAAGGATTTCAATTACAATAGTCTGCACGATGCTATCGGGCCGTTGATGCTGCGCTATGGGCCAAATGGGCTCAGGGGTTGGGGATTTACCATGTCTTCGCTGACGGTAAAGAGCTCTACGTCGGATTTAGCCGGACTGTTGAAGAAGATCCGCCAGGTGTGGAGCAGGGACCTGCCGGGAGAGCCGTTTAACTATTTGTTCCTGAGCGATGAGGTTGGGCGGCAATATGAGGCGGAGGTTACGATGGCGGGGATCATCAATACTTTCACGGGGATGGCGATCCTTATTTGTTGTCTTGGGCTGTTCGGGCTGGCGGCGTTCAGCGCCGAGCGGCGGACCAAGGAGATCGGTGTGAGGAAGGTGCTGGGCGCGAGCGAGGCGGGGATCGTGGTGTTGCTGTCGGCCGATTTTATACGGCTGGTCGGGATCGCTTTTGTTATTGCCGCGCCGATCGCGTGGCTGGCGATGAACAAGTGGCTGGAGGCTTTCGCGTATCGTGTGACCGTCAGCTGGTGGATGCTGGCGGCAGCGGGTGGGGTGGCTCTTGCTATCTGCCTGGTTACCGTGGGTTTTCAGGCGATGAGGGCGGCGGTGGCTAATCCGGTGAAGAGCTTGAGGACTGAATAGATTATGACGCCCTTGTGCCGAGCTCGATGACCTCGCAGTCTTTCATGTTGTTGCCGTCGATCGTGAGTCGGACCAGGGTACGGATCGTATGCCAGCCCTGCCGGCCTGCTGCGCCGGGGTTGATGTGGAGGCATTTTATTTTTTCGTCATACATGACCTTTAAGATATGAGAGTGGCCGCAGATGAAGAGCTGTGGCGGGTCGGCGAGCAATTTCGGTTTCACCGTGGGGTTGTATTTTGGGGGATAGCCGCCGATATGGGTCATATATACTTTTATCCCTTCTGATTGCCAGCGCAGCGTCTCGGGGTAGACGGAGCGGACGTCCTGTCCGTCGATATTGCCGTACACGCCTTTCAGGGGGCGGAATTCTTTTAATTTATTGGCGATATCGATCGTGCCGAAGTCTCCGGCATGCCATATCTCGTCGCAGGATTCGAAGTGGCGGAAGACGTTGTCGTCGAGGAAGTGGTGGGTGTCGGAAATGAGGCCGATCTTGAGCATGGGCTACGGTTTGTTGGTTTTTTGGATATAGGTATTGAAGTAGCCGCATTCTTTCAGGACTTCCGAATAATATTTTGTTTTCGGGTATTGGCTGAGGGCTTTGAAGCCGGCCCAGGCGGTGAAGTCGGGCCGATTGTTGTTGTCATTGAACCGATTGGTCTCGCTGGCATAAACAGTATGGTTGTACCATTCGTTGCGCTCGCATTTGGCGAGGAGGTACTGGGCTTTGGCTCGTTGTTCGTCTGTCTGTGCGGCGTTGAGCGCGAGGTTATAGTATTTTATGGCCGTTGCCATGCTGGTAAGGGGTGCGCGGAATACGCTGTCGATGGACCAGGGTTCGGACTGGTCCGAGCCGTAGATGAGACATTCGTAGAAGACGCGGGCGTTGCCGTAGTGGGTGATATTGTACTGGGCGTTGCCTGCCAGGATCGCATTGGTATAGACGTCCTGGCCTGCGGTAATGTTGGCTTTTAATTGTTGCAGTTTTTTCAGGAGGTCGGTCCTGCTGTATTTGACCTTTTGCGCAGCGCTGTGGTCGCAGTCGTGGCAGTCGTTGATACGGGCGTTGAAAGGGTTGCCGGGGAGGATGGTTTGGGCCTTGCCTGGCTCGGCGTGTTTAAGGGCTTCGATCGCCTCGTCGATGCGGTCGTTCATGCAGTACTGCACGGCCTGGTAGTCGAAGATATCGGTGGACTTTGTATTGGACAGGCTGGCGATGAAGTATTCGTATGGAGTTTTGTTGGGTTTGGCGAGGAAAGTTTTTAGCGCTTCTACGTTGTCGTTGCTGGTATAGAAGGCCGGCTGCGTGAAGAGGCATTCGGCTTTGACCCGTTGGTCGGCACGGAGGTATTTTGCGGCCATGGCCTGTCTTAGCCATCCGAAGGCGGCATAGTGACGGAAGCCGGGGTCATCCGGGAGGTTCCTGAGCCAGTTGAGGTCTGGTAGCAGCTGTTGTTCGAGCTTTGTGTCGATGGTGGTTGCTCCGGCGACGGTGTTAAGGATCTTTAGAAGACGGAATTGAGCTTGTGGCAGCGGGTCTTTGGGGACGGTGCTTTCAGCCTTCCTGTAATAGCTGGTTGCTATGGAATAGTGTTTGTCGAGCATATTGAGATATCCGGCGGCCAGCTGCCAAACCCAGGGCCTGGCGGTATTGCCCGCGTCGGCGATGTGGGTGATAAGGGTCTGCAGGCTCCTGTTCGTTGAGTCCGGGTAAACCGGCATGAGGTCGGACGAGCCGGGGTGGGTGAGCTGGAAGGAGGCGAAGCGTTGTTCGGACTGGTTGACTGCTCTGGAAAGCAGAAGGTCCAGGCGTTCTGAGCGGGGATCGAGGGCATATATCTCCTTTATGGCCCGCTGGGGGTCGGAGTAGAAGATGCCCAGCATCTGCCAGAGCGTGGCTTTTTCATTTGCGTTGCGGCAGAGGGCGAGCGTGCCCTGCCAGTCTTTTTGATCCTGGGGGTGGAAGCTGTAGTGCGCCACGGTCTTTAGCTCGTCGCAGCCGCTATATACCAGGCTATAGAGGTAGTTGGCCTGGGTGTAGTTCTTTAGTTTATAATATGCGCCTGCTTTGTAGGCCAGGCTGCGATAGTAGAGGGTGTTGGGCTGGAATTTCGTGCTGTAGGAATCAAAGGTCTTTATGGCGTCCTGGGGCTGGCTGTTGAAGAATTGGGAGCGGACCAGCTGGAACCAGTAGCGTTGCTGGAGGAAGGGATCTGTGGTAGTGGTGAGGCGCTGTTCCAGCTGTTTGTTGAGCGCCGTTGCGTTGAAGTGGCGGTTCTTTTTTGTCGTGTCGACTTCCCAGTGGTCGATGGTGGTGAGGGAGAATGCTTCGCATTTTTTAGCGAGGCGGAGGTAGTCGAGGAAGGTTGCCAGCTTTTTGTCGGAGGTTTTGGCGGTGGCTGCACTGTCTGCTGCGGCGGTTGTGGCCGTGTTCAGCAGGTAGTCGACGGATTGTGGTTTGGCCGATGCGCCGAGCCATGCAGACCATTCCTTTGTGTTGGTGTTGTTGAACCGGGTGATATGGTTCTCGTCGTGTCCGATGCCATAGTAGAATTGCCAGGAATAGAAGAATGGGCTGTAGGCGGTGTCAACGAATACCTCGGGAGTGAAGTTGGAAGTTCCGTACTCTTCTCCGTAGTCGCCCGCGCAGGCCAGGACTGCCGCGGTGGTGATGACGCTAGTCAGTATGAGCCAGTATCTCTTTAAAAAGGTCTTTTTCATATAATAGCAGGTTTTGACGATCAAGGTCAAAGAAAACAACGTTTCGTATATGGTGGTTCGTATGCCGGTTGACGTCTGTTACGATCTCCCGCAGGTCATCGGCAGAGACGGATTCGATCTTTATATTATCTCCCTGTTGAAAGTAATAGCCGCTTTTGAAGCAGCCGTCCTTTGCGCTATACCAGCCGGGGGACAGGCGGGTAAAGCAGGTGTCTCCGTCAAAGAGGGCGGCATTCATCTTGTCCAGGAGCTGGACGACCTTTCCGTCGCGCACCAGCAGTCCCCAGGAGAAGACCGGGAGAGCGAGGTCAAGAGAAAGCGGGTAGGTTCTTAGCGAGGGCGTATACCGGTGGGCGATGGATTTTTCATAGATGGATGAGCCTCCGCCCGCGTCGATATTCCCCATATTGTAATACATGAGGACGCCGTGGTCAACGGGGGGGATCCCTGTCTGGTCCGGGTATTTGACCTGGTGGAGCCGGATCGTGCAGGAGACGGGTTTGGCTGACCCGTCATGATAAGCGCGAAGGAAGCTGAAATAGTTGTTCTTTGTTCGTTGGGTCCAGTCGCAATCGAACTGTACCTCGTCGGGGTGTATATTATGGGATTGACTGATCCGTTCGACCAGGTTCATTAATCGGGTGGTGAATGCGGGGATGGATGCCGCGGTTAATTTTTCGAAGACCCTGTTGCGGAGGAAGACGACCGGGACGATCGCGTAGCCGGTGGATTCTGTTGTGAACTGGATGGGAGATACGGGGTTGGCGGCGGAGTCCTCAGGAGGCCAGTCGACGTCGAAGTAGCGGACGTAGAGGGTCCGGATGTTGTTGTCGCGCAGGGTGGCGTTTTCGAGGCTGTCGATCGTAAAAACGGTGCGCCAGTAGTAGAAGCTCATGGCTTTTGGCCGCTGTTGGCAGGCGGAGAGGAGGAAGGCGCAGCAACAGAATATCGTTCGCAGATGCTTCATGTCAGTCGATGATGCCGTCCTGTTTTAGTTGTTTCATGACCTCGACCACCCCCGGAGGCGTATCAACCGTCGTTTCTCCGGGATCAGCCTTGCCGCCGGGGAGATAAAAGGCCTGTTTGTTGTTACTAAAGGCCAGTAGCAGCTGTTTGTCTTTTATGACAATGAGGCCTGCTGTGATGAGAGTGGTGGTCATGACAATGAAAATTACTGTAAATTTACGGGAACGATTAGCTTATTAATATGGCGCATTATTATTCTCTGGGAAAGATACCACACAAACGTCACACGCAGTACCGTCGTGAGGACGGAAATCTTTATTCCGAGCAGCTGTTCTCGACGGAAGGCTTCTCGAACGACTATAGCCTGCTCTACCATATTCATCCGCCGACGGAGATCATTGCTACGGATGACCCCTACGACGTACAGCCCCGGATAGCCGAAGAGAAGATGTTGAAGCATCGCAGCTTTGACGGTTTCAAGGTGAAGCCGGAGGCCGACTATTTAAAGAGCCGGAAGCCCGTGCTGGTCAATAACGACTGTCATGTTGTACTTGCGGCGCCGCAGGAAAGCATGAAGGATTATTTCTATAAGAATGCTGACGCCGACGAAATGATCTTTATCCATAAGGGGAGCGGGGTATTGAAGACACAATATGGTGATCTGGCCTTTGGCTATGGGGACTACCTGGTGATCCCGAGGGGGACGATCTATCAGATACAGTTTGCCGACAGCGATAACCGGCTTTTTATTCTTGAATCGTTCAGCCCGATACGCTATCCGAAAAAATACCTGAGCCCGTATGGACAGCTGCTGGAGCATTCTCCTTACTGTGAGCGGGATATCCGGGGGCCTATGGAGCTGACGACCATCGATGAGAAGGGCGATTTTTTGATCCTGACGAAGAAAAAGGGGAGGATGTATGGCATACACTATGGGCATCATCCGCTGGACGTGGTGGGTTGGGATGGGTGCTGTTATCCGTTTGCATTCAGCATACATGATTTTGAGCCGATCACCGGGAGGGTGCATCAGCCGCCGCCGGTACATCAGACCTTTGAGGGACATAATTATGTCGTCTGTTCTTTCTGTCCGCGACTGTTCGACTATCATCCCCTGGCTATTCCGGCGCCGTATAATCACAGCAATATCGACAGCGATGAGCTCCTGTACTATGTCGACGGGGATTTTATGAGCCGGAAGAATGTCACGAAGGGAATGATCACCCTGCATCCGGGTGGTATCCCGCATGGGCCGCATCCGGGGGCGGTGCAGCGGAGTCTTGGGGCGAAGGAGACGAAGGAGCTGGCGGTGATGGTGGATACGTTCCATCCGCTGATGCTGACCGTGGAGGCGTTAGAGATAGAGAATCCGGGGTATACGATGAGCTGGGCGGAATAGCTTATATTCGATAGCAAATCACCGTCCATGAGAGTTGTTCAACTACTGCTGACCCTGCCTGGGGTTTTGTTTTTTGCATGCCGCCCGAAGGAGAAGGCGGATCTTCTCATTTATCACGCCAAAGTATATACGGTTGACAGCGTTTTTTCCACTGCTGAGGCTTTGGCTGTCAGGGATGGGAAGATACTGGCTGTGGGTAAAGATGCCGATATCCGGGGCCAATATGAAGGTGCTGAGGTTTTGGATGCCGGCGGAAAGGCGGTCTATCCGGGATTTATCGATGCGCATGCGCATTTTGTGCGATATAGTCAATCGTTGTTCACTGCGCCGTTGTATGGGAGCGCTTCCTTTGAAGAGGTGGTGCAGCGGGTGAAGGATTTTGCGGCTGGGCATCCCGGTCAGGCCTGGATATTAGGTCGGGGATGGGATCAGAACAAGTTTCCCGGAAAGGCTTTTCCTGATAATACATTGTTGAATGCCGCTTTCCCTTCGACTCCTGTGGTGTTGGGGAGGGTGGATGGTCATGCGCTGATCGCGAATGCGCGGGCGCTGGAGCTGGCCGGGGTTAAGCCTGGTCAGAAGATCGAAGGGGGAGTGATAGAGACGAAGAACGGGCGGCTGACCGGCGTGCTGATCGACAATGCGGAAGGGTTGGTTCATCGGGTCGTTCCCGAGCCGTCTGCGGCGCAGTTCGCGCAGATGCTGGATGCGGGGCAGCAGAAGTGTTTTGCCGAGGGGTTGACGACGGTGACGGACTGTGGGTTGGGCAGGGAGCATATCGGGCTGCTGGATTCTTTGCAAAAGGCGGGGCTGCTGAAGATGCGGGTCTATGTGATGGTGAGCGACAATGTGGCGGACCTGCGATACTATCTGCCCCGTGGTCCGTATAAGACCGACCTCCTCTATGTGAAGGGGGTTAAGGCCTATGCGGATGGGGCGTTGGGTAGCAGGGGTGCGTGTCTGCTGAGTCCTTATGACGACAAGCCGGGATGGCAAGGGTTTCTGCTGAGCAGTCCGGCGCATTTTGATTCGCTGGCGGCGATGCTGGCGGGGACCGATTTTCAGCTTTGCACGCATGCGATCGGCGATTCGGCGAACCGGATCATTTTGCAGGTTTACAACAAATATTTAAAGGGGAAGAATGACAAGCGTTGGCGGATCGAGCACGCACAGGTGATCGACCCGGCCGATTTTAGTCTGTTTGGTCAGGCTTCGATCATCCCTTCTGTTCAGCCGACCCATGCAACCAGCGATATGTACTGGGCGGGTGAGCGGCTGGGGGCGCGTCGGCTGAAGGGGGCCTATGCTTTTAAGCAGCTGTTGCGGGAGAATGGCTGGATACCGTTGGGGACGGATTTCCCGGTCGAGGACATCAGTCCTTTTAAGACGTATTTGGCGGCGGTGTTCCGGGTAGACGCGAAAGGATATCCGGCGGGAGGCTTTCAGCCGGAGAATGCGCTCAGCAGGGAGGAGGCGATCAGGGGGATGACGATCTGGGCGGCAAAGGCGGATTGTCTGGAGAAGGAGGTCGGGAGCCTGGAGCCGGGGAAGAGGGCGGATATTATCATGCTGGACAGGGACCTGATGACGGTCGGGTGGGAAGATGTTCTGAAGACGAAGGTGCTGTCTGCCTGGGCAGGTGGGAGGAAGGTCGTCGTCGCGAACTAAAATATTAGCTGTTACTCAGTATAAAATTATTGGGCCCCGGGAGATGACTCGTCTACCGGGGCTTTATTTTTGTGGATATCTTGATTTAGTCAAATTTAAATACTATGGAATACAGACAGTTAGGAGAATCGGGTGTTCGGGCGTCGGCGATCACCTTCGGGGCCTGGGCCATCGGCGGGTGGATGTGGGGAGGGACGGAGCGGAAGGATGCCGTCGAGGCGATAAGGGCCAGCTATGAGCAGGGGGTTACTTCGATCGATACTGCGGCGGTTTATGGGCAGGGGCTGAGCGAGGAGATCGTTGGGGAGGCTTTGCAGGGCATACCGAGAGACAGGGTGCAGATCATGACGAAGTTTGGTATGCGATGGGACCTTGCCAGGGGGGATTTCGCCTTTAAGAGCCAGGACAATGACGGTAAGCCGCTGGACATCTATAAGTATGGGGCCCAGGAAAGTATAATAAAGGAGTGCGAGGATAGTTTGCGGCGGCTAAAGACGGACTATATCGATCTGTATCAGCAGCACTGGCCGGATGTGACTACGCCTATTTCGGAGACCATGGAGGCGCTTGCGAAGCTGATAAAGGCGGGTAAGGTAAGGGCGGCCGGAGTTTCTAATTATGATCGGGCACAGATGATCGAGGCGGAGAAGACGATCAGTCTGGTCAGTGACCAGGTGCCATACAGCATGGTACGGCGGGATATCGAGGCGGAGCTGGCGCCCTGGTGTATAGAGAAGAAGAAGGCGATACTGGCCTACAGCCCGTTGCAGCGGGGGGTATTGACGGGGAAGATCAAGCCGGGTTATTCCTTCAATGAGGGGGACAACCGGGGGGACAGCAAGTATTTTACGGGGGACAATCTGACGCGGATAAATGCTTTTTTGGACGAATTACGGCCTCTGGCGGCTGATAAGGGGGCGAGTCTGGCGCAGCTGGTGATCCGGTGGACGCTGGAGCAGCCGGGTATAACCATTGCGTTGGTAGGGGCGCGGAATGCGCAGCAGGCGGTACAGAATGCGGGTGCGATCCGGGTGCGGCTGAGTTCAGAGGAAGTGGCGATGATCAATTCGAAGCTGGCGGGGTTGAGGTTGGATTAGGGTGATGACATCGTCGGGGCGGCGGGTGCGCGGCTTAAGTTTGATTAGGGGAAGTGGCTAAAATCTCCTAAATTTAAAAATAACAAACTAAAACGATGTCATATGATCCAGTTTCATGAATTAAGAAATGGGGATGTTGTGCTGGTTGAGTTTGAAGGCCAGCGGAAAGAGGGGGAAGTTATTGGCGTGGACGGCGCCGAGAAGATGGCCAATGTCCGGGTGGGTGAGCAGGACGAGTTCTGGTATGAACCTAAAAATTTGTATCCCATTCCATTAGACGAGGATCAGCTGACAAAGTTGGGGTTTGAGAGCCAGGCGCTGGAGAATGGCCAGGTCAAGTATATGCGGGGGCCTTTCAGGATCCTGCTGGCAAAAAGGGGGGATTTCTCTCATTTTGAGATGTGGTACCGGGAAGACCGGAGGCATATTACCCAGCCGCTGAGCGTACACCAGCTGCAGAATCACTACCACCAGATGACCAAAGTTGACCTTAGCCGGGTAGGGCAACCGCACTAGCGGTTGTGACCTTAGAACGGGGAACCGGGCCGGGAGGTTTAGCCGGGGGATGACCAGAGGGTTGGACCGCCGGAATGGAAGGTTTTGGCCTGAGGAGGAATCGGGGCATGACCGGAGATCAGGGCGGGGGAACGGTAGGTTGGATCGCGGGACCTGGAGGTTTTGGCCTGGGAAGGGTACCGGGGGATCGGAAAGTGGTCGAACGGGGGAGATTTGGACCGGGCAAATGGATATTTTGGTCTATTTTTGCCGCAAATTGCCGCAATTCGAAGTGTAGCAAAAAATTATATTTTCACTATTTTTTGACGTAAAAGGATTTATTCCTATCTTTGCGCTCCCAAAAACTGTATGGCGAAACAAGCACTCATTAAGCAAGATGGTATCATTTTAGAGGCTCTGTCCAATGCTATGTTCAAGGTGAAACTGGAAAATGGGCATGAAATACTGGCTACTATCTCGGGGAAGATGAGGATGAATTACATCAGGATTTTGCCTGGTGATAAGGTGGGTGTGGAGATGAGTCCGTACGATCTGACGAGGGGTAGAATTATATTTAGGTATAAATAAATATTAATATGAAAGTTCGTGCATCCATTAAGAAGCGCAGCGCTGATTGTAAGATCGTGCGGAGGAAGGGGAAGCTGTATGTTATCAACAAGAAGAATCCCCGCTTCAAGCAGCGTCAAGGTTAATTTGTAAAGCTAAATTTTAAAATAAGAATATGGCTCGTATTGCCGGTGTAGACTTACCAAAAAATAAAAGAGGGGAGATCGGACTTACCTATATCTTCGGTATTGGCCGTGCTACTGCTCAGTATATCCTGACTCAGGCAGG